>SDBT01000319.1_pt1 | contig 73893 bp, 81 predicted proteins | sample 2277101 | NCBI WGS metagenome assembly SDBT01 (sample SAMN10404973, study PRJNA504765) | marine sediment metagenome | isolation source: marine sediment core GS10_PC15, 103 cmbsf | place: Arctic Ocean: Southern Knipovich Ridge | collected 2010
TTTTCTCTCTTTTGACCTGCGAAAAAAAGTCATACTTCTTTCGCCTTAGTTGAAATTTTACCCGAAATGAGTTCTATAAAAGAAGATAAATTGAAAATTCCGGAAAAGGACTTAAGGGTGGAATTTTCGCGTTCTTCCGGCCCAGGCGGACAGAACGTCAATAAGGTGGAAACGGCAGTGCGCATCGTTCATATTCCAACTAATCTTTCGGCTGCTTCTCAGGCAGAAAGGTCTCAAGCGCAAAACCGCGACCGGGCTATGAATACATTAAGGGCAAAACTCGTAAAATTAATGGAAGAAAACCAGATTGAAGAATTGGAAAAGCTTAGGGTCAAAGAAAAACCGGAATGGGGAAGCCAGATAAGGTCTTACGTTCTACATCCGTATAAGCTTGTAAAAGACCATAGGACCGGAGTTGAAACCGCCAAAGCCGAAGAAGTTCTTGATGGAAATATAGATATTTTTATAGAAGGGGAAGTTTTGGAATTATCCACAAAAAACCGGTAGCTTAGATTATTTATTTTAGGGTTTTTATGGTATATAATTAAACTCGCATGATTATTTTTCAAAATGTTTCTAAGTTGTATTCAAATAACGGCCGTACTTCAACTGCTTTGGAAGAAATCAATTTTAGCGTAAACCCCAAGGAATTCGTTTCGTTAGTCGGACGTTCCGGGGCCGGCAAGTCAACCGTTGTTAAACTTTTAATCGGAGAAGAAAAGCCCAGTAAGGGCAGAATTATTTTCGGTTCTTATGATGTAAATAAACTTAAATATACTGAACTTCCTCAATTGAGGCGCCATATAGGGGTGATTTTTCAGGATTTCCGGCTGCTTTTGAATAAAACCGCTTACGAAAACGTGGCTTTTGCCTTGGAAGCGGCAAATCGTTCGCATTCAGACATAAAAGATTTTGTTCCTCAGGCGCTGGAGATGGTTGGCCTTAAAGATAAAATCCATAATTTTCCGAAAGAGCTCTCGGGCGGTGAAAAACAAAGAGTAGCCATAGCCAGGGCGATGATAAATCACCCGGACGTGATAATTGCCGACGAGCCGACTGGAAATCTTGACCCGATGAATACGTGGGAAATTGTTGAACTTCTTCTTAAAATTAACGAATTAGGAACGACTGTTATTTTAGCCACGCATAACAAAGATATTATTAATCAATTGGACCATCGCGTTATCAGTTTAGAGGGCGGAAAAATAATTAGGGATGAACAAAAAGGAAAATATATTTTAGTCTAATATGCTCACAACTCTTTCAAGAATAATTAAATACGGATTCACTAATTTCTGGCGCAACGGGTGGCTTTCGATGGCGACACTTTCAATTATTGTTTTAGCGCTTATTGTTTTTGAGGGGCTTATTATTTTCAATATTTTGACTAATACGGCGCTTAATTCCGTCCAGGAAAAAATAGACATAAGTGTTTATTTTAAAAGCGATGCCCCGGAAGACGATATTTTAAACACTAAAAAATCTTTAGAAAGCTTGGCTGAAGTAAAAAACGTTGAATATATTTCGCGTGATGAAGCGCTTGAAATATTCCGTGAGCGCCATGCCGATGATCCGGCAATCACTCAGTCGCTTGAAGAATTAACTGAAAATCCTCTTTTAGCTTCTTTAAATATTAAGGCCTATGACCCCAAACAATACATTTCCATTGCCGATTATCTGGAAAGTTCTTCCTTGAGCGACCGTTTTGAAAAAATAACCTATGCGCAGAATGCCATTGTTATAGACCGACTCGGCAAGATTATTGATACTGCCGAAAAAGGCGGTTTTTTACTTATTTTCTTTTTGGCTTTAATTTCCGTTCTGGTCACTTTTAACACTATCCGGTTGGCTATTTATTCCAGTCGGGACGAAATAGGCATTATGCGTTTTGTCGGCGCTTCTAATTCGTTTATTACGGGTCCTTATTTAGTTGAGGGGATTATATTTGGTCTCTTGGCTGCGGTTTTAAGCATAATTATAACTACGCCGATTGTCCTGTTTCTTTCTCCTTATGTAAAGGTTTTTATACCGGAAATGAACCTTTGGGAATATTTTTCCTCGAATATTTTCCTTTTGCTTTTTTACCAATTTATTTTCGGAGTGGTGTTGGGGGTAATTTCAAGCGCCATTGCCATTAGAAAATACTTAAGGGTGTAATAAAAATCAGTGGAATTAACTCTTATAATTCTTCTTGTTATTTTAATCATTGTATCCGCAATTCAATTGGCGGCTGTTTTCCGCAGGAAGCCGGATGAGCAATCTAATCTTATGCTTCAAAATCAGATGAATGAAATGGCGCGAGTTTTGGATAAAAAAATGACAGAGTCAACGGCAATGTTTCAGAACCAGTTCGGCCAGAGCGCAAAAATCATCAAAGAAATTACCGAAGAGCTTGTTAAGGTAAATGAAGGCCACAAACAGGTTATAAGCGTTACTGACCAGTTAAAAAGTTTACAGGATATTTTGAAAAATCCCAAGCAAAGGGGAGTCCTTGGCGAGTATTATCTTGAAACGGTTTTAAAAAATGTTTTGCCTCCGGGAAGCTTTCAAATGCAGTATAAATTCAAAGACGGAACGATTGTGGACGCAGTCGTAATCACCAAAGACGGAATTATTTCAGTTGACTCAAAATTCAGTTTGGAAAATTACAACCGTATTTTAGAGGCTTCGACTCAGGTTGAGCGCGAAAAATACGAGAGCGCTTTTCGCAATGATTTGAAAATGCGAATTGACGAGACGTCAAAATACATTAAGCCGAATGAGGGAACACTTGATTTCGCCTTTATGTTTATTCCTTCGGAGGCCGTTTATTATGACTTGCTTATAAATAAGGTGGGCGCGATAAAATCCAATACGGTTGATTTGATTGAATACGCAGCAGGCAACAAAAAAGTTATGGTGGTTTCGCCGACGACTTTTTTGGCATATCTCCAGACTGTTCTTCAGGGATTAAAGGCACTTCAAATTGAGGAATCCGCCAAAAAAATAAGCAAGCGCATAGGCGAATTGAGTAAGCACATTTCAAGTTACGATTCTTATATGAAAAAGCTCGGCGGACATCTCGGAACTTCCATAGGAATGTACAATAAGGCATATAAGGAACTTGGGAAAATGGATAAGGACGTTTACAGAATTTCGGAAAAATCTGCCGGAATTGAGCCCATGGTTTTGGATAAGCCACAGATAGAGGAGGAGGATTAGCGCGGGGTTGACATAAATCTTATTTTTTGTTAATATTTAAGCAAATAAATGTAAATTTGCCGTTCTTTAATAATTGAATAAGGAGAGACCAATGCGAAAAAGCTTTATTATTGTAGGAGAAAACGGCTGTAATAACCGCTGTATGTTGATTCAGGCATCACTGATGAGAAAAAATCATACCGTTGCCCGTTGTAATATTTCCGAATTACCAAAAGCTTTTCGCGACCACAAGTCCATGAACGGAAAGCCGTTTAGTATTATTATATTGGTCGGTTGCAACTTAGAAAAGGAGAATATAAGGAATTCGTTAAGAGATAATTATCCTAACACAGAAATATTACTCTTGTCAGGAGAAACCAGCATAAAAGAATTTATAGACCAGGAGGCCACGAATGTATAAGAAATTAAAAGTACTGATTATTGATAGAAACTCTCAATTCCAGGAATTTTTAAAAATAAGTCTCCGGGAAATAGGTTTTAGCGAGGTCAATATTTTTGGGGTGAAAAACGAAAGAAAAATGATGGTGATTTCCAAAACAGATTCTCGCCCGTTTGATTTATTAATAATCAGCTTGGAACTTATCGGCGTTTCTGGCATTTCTTTATTAAGTAGCACCAATACCGCTGGTATGACGCTCTTTAAGCCCTTCGATGGGGAGGATTTAAAGAACGTCATAGACGGTTTGGTTTCTTAAAAAATTCAAGTTTGAATTTTTGGGCGCTTTTTTTTAAAGCGCCCTTTTTTATTTTATCAAGATTTATTCAGGGTCTTGACATGGTTCAATAATAGTAATAAAATTTTAATCACTATGAATATCAAACCTCTTTCAAATCATCTTTTTATAGAAGCATTAGAAGAAGAAAAGACGACTAAATCCGGAATTGTTTTGCCGGAAACCGCCGAAAAAGAAAAACCTGTAAAAGGGAAAATTTTTGCGGCTGGGCCGGGTAAGAAAAACGATAAAGGAGAAACAATTTCAATGTCGGTCAAGGTCGGCGACATCGTTTTGTTTAAAAAATACGGTCCTGATGAGATAGAAATAGACAGTAAAAAATATTTGGTCGGGGACGAAGAAGATATATTGGCAATTTTAGAATAGTTATAAATATGGCAAAACAAATTTTATTTGATGAAAATGCGCGAACTGCGCTTAAAAAAGGAATAGATAAATTGGCTAGAGCGGTCAAGATGACTTTGGGACCGCGGGGAAGGGCGGTTGTTGTTGAAAAAGGATACGGCGCTCCGCAAGTTACTTTTGACGGAGTTACTGTTGCTAAGGAAATAGAACTCGCCGATAAGTACGAAAATCTCGGCGCAGAATTCATTAAACAAGCAGCTGAAAAAACCAATGACAATGTCGGAGACGGGACAACAAGTTCTGTTGTTTTGGCTCAAGCGATGATAGATGAAGGAGAAAGAGTTATAAAGGAAAAAGGATTCAACGTTATTCAGCTTTCTGAGGAATTAAAAAAATCAAGCCAATTTGTTATTAAAGAGCTTGAAGAACAGAAAGAGCTTATTAATGATAACCAAAAAATAAAGGAAGTTGCCACCCTTTCGGCAAAGGACTCGGAAATCGGAAAATTAATAGCAGAAGTTATGGGAAAAGTGAAAAAGGAAGGAGTTGTAACGGTTGAGGATTCAAACACAATAGGAAATTCTTATGAAATTGTGGAAGGGCTTCAATTCGACCGCGGATATATTTCCGCATATATGATGACCAACCCGGAGAGAATGGAAGCAGTTTTGGAAAACCCCTATATTTTAGTGACTGACAGAAAAATTTCAGCAGTGAACGAACTTTTGCCTCTTTTGGAAAAAATCGTTAAGACAGGCAAAAAAGAATTAATGATAATTGCTGAAGACGTTGAAGGTGAAGCTTTAGCGACTTTGGTTGTAAATAAAATTCGCGGAATTTTTACGGTATTGGCGGTGAAGGCTCCGGGGTTCGGCGATAGAAAAAAAGAGATGTTGGAAGATATCGCGACTGTTACCGGCGCTAAGTTTATATCTGAAGACCTTGGGAAGAAAATGGAAAATGTGGAAGTTTCAGATTTAGGGCATGCTCATCGCGTTGTTTCAACCAAGGATGATACGATAATTGTTGGCGGGAACGGAGATAAAAAGGCGATAGACGATAGGGTTCTTCAAATAAAGAACCAGCTTAAAACGGTTGATTCTGAATTTGATAAAGAAAAGCTTCAGGAGCGGCTTGGAAAACTATCAGGAGGAGTGGCAGTTGTCAAAATAGGCGCGCCGACCGAATCCGCCCAAAAAGAATTGAAACAAAGGGTTGAAGACGCAATTTCCGCAACTAGGGCGGCGATGGAAGAAGGAATCGTTCCCGGCGGCGGAATTGCGCTTTATAACGTTTCCGAAACGATAAAGGACAAATTTTCGCCAGAGGTTGGACAAATAATAAAAAGGGCTGTTGAGGCTCCTGTTTGCGCGATTATTTCAAACAGCGGCGAATCTTCTGACGGAGTCATCCAAAAACTTAAAGAAGAAAAGCAAAAATCCACTGAAGGGGGAATATGGCTTGGTTTCAACGCCGTGAATAATAAGTTGATGAATTTAAAAGAAGCGGGAATTATTGACCCGTTGAAAGTTGTAAAAACCGCTTTTATTAATGCAGTTTCAGTAGCGGCGAATTACTTGGTTATTGGTGCTGCGGTTACTGAAATTCCCGAAAAGAAAGAAAAACCCGCCGGACCGGGCGAAATGGGAATGAATGAAGGTTACTAAGTTATCCACAGGGTGTTGACATTTTATTAATATTTATCATATAATAAGAGTGTCTGTAAATTACAGTCACTCTTATTTTTTTAAAAGGGGGTTATCTATATAACAGACAAGCAGTACCTTAATTAACTTTTTTTTGCAGTTTCACCTTCCAAAGGAGCCCAAAAATGAAACGTTTTAGCTTCTCTGCATTCCTGGCCTTATTGGCTGTTTTCATCGTCGTTCTGACAGTGAATAACGTGCAGGCTATTACCCAGTTCAACCAGGATGCTCACGGTTCCGAGTTTTCCGAATTCTTGATCCCCACCGGCATTACCAGTGCCTGCTCCGATGGCCTCGGCACAGTAAATTCGGCGATGAATCTGCAGGCCGAGACAAGCGCCGTGGTTGAGAACTTTGACTCTCAAAGCGCCGTTATGATTCTGGCGAATGCAAATATCTGGACAGCGTCCATTGATATCCAGGACAACCCGAACGCGTCTATGAACGCCACTGTCGCGGATATGGAATCGGCTCAAAACGGCCAACTCTTGTGTTCAAATAATAACGAGACCCCTGTGGCCGCTACCTGGGCATTATGTGCTGATCTGAATAATCGAGGGACCGACGAATCCGGTTACAGATTAAAAACGTTCCAGAAGATTGATTCGACCGGCACTATGGTGTCTATTGAGAGCAATCCCGGTTTACACACCTTCGTACATCAAGAAACGGCACAGAATCCGGCTCCTTGCGAGAACACCATGGCCATTACCGATCTGATCAACTCATTGGCGCCTCGGAGTTTCGTGAGTCGGTCGTCCTTCACCGTCCGGAAGAACAGTATCGTTAAGGATATCGTTTCCGAGCTCGCCGGCCAAATGAATTTTATGGTAAAAAATTCCGATTCCCTTGCCGCCGGCCGCCTGATCAACTGAACAAACCAGTTCAATTGAATCCAGGCTTCAGCCCTACCTCTAAGAGGTAGGGCTTTTTTATATTCCAGCAGCGAACCTGCGAGAATGAAAAAGCCCATGGTCTTTTTCATTACAATTTTTTAATTGACAAAAAAACATTTTTTTGTTATTGTTTGAATAGTTATTTGAAATAAATTATAGATTTTTCCATTCAACTTTTATTTGAAGGAGATTTGCAATGAGTATATTCGGAAACGATCATCATCGGGATTATATGTTGAAGATGATAGAGGATTACGAAAAGCTCAGACAGCTTGTAGTTGGTTTAAAGGTTTCCAATCACCGGATAGTTTTGACTATTGGTTCTTGGGATTTACTTCATATCGGTCATACTAGATATCTTCTTCAGGCTAAAAATCAGGGTGATGTTCTTATTGTCGGAGCAGATACCGATAGGGCTATAAGGCTTTATAAGGGAAAAGATAGGCCGATTATCCCAGAGAATGAGCGTTGCGAGATGCTGACTTATCAGGCCTTTGTTGATGTTGTCACTTTTGTTGATGATATAGACGAGAAAGGTAAATGGGGTTATAAGCTTTTAGAAATAGTAAGGCCCGATGTTTTTGTGGCTGTTGAGGATAGCTATCCCGAAAACCAGTTGCGAATCATAAGACAGCATTGTGGCAGATTAATAGTTTTGCCCAGGCAGGCCGAAGAGACTTCAACCTCGCTGATAATCCAGCAGCTCGTGAAAAAAAGTCCCGAGTTGGTTACGAAGTTTATGAAAGAACACGAAGTGGCTCAAAAGACGGGAGAGTCGGAAAAATGACCCAAAATATCGTTGCTTACATTCCTGTTCTTCATCGAGGGTATTATGATTTCTTGACCAGATATCCTGAAATCAATTTTATCTACATTTTAGGAGAGGAATTAATAGGGAAATATTATCCGAGGAAGGAAATTCGAGCCCTTAGTTCTAATCAGATTGCGGATGCAATCGCGAGCTGGAGAATATTAAGTCCGGACAGGATACTGGTCGCTAATCTTGATACGATGATTAAACTCAAGAGCAACAGCACGGCAATAATTATGCCTGATGAAAATATTTGCCGTCAGCTTTACGGCGAATACTTTCAGGGCTGTCCGGTTGAGTTTTCTCCGGTTTTCTTGAGATGGGATGAAAATGCGGTTAAAAGAACTATGCCGCCGAAGTGTGATCGCCAGTCGGATGATCCGGAAGATTTGAGCTTTCTGAAAATTGCTCAGTCGGATGCCCGTAAGAGTTCGGATTGGTGGAGAAGAGTCGGAGCTGTTCTTGTAAAAGACGGCAAAGTTTTATTGCAAGGCCATAACAGACATCTTCCTTCCGACCTTACTCCGTACGTTGACGGGGATCCGCGCGACGTTATTAAAGCCGGCGAGGACAGCCATATTGCCACTGCGGTTCATGCCGAACAGGGAATAATAGCTGAGGCTGCGGCAAACGGAATAAGCACCAACGGAGCTGACATATATGTTTCGGTCTTTCCTTGCCCGATGTGCGCTCGGCTTATTGCCCTTTCGGGTATTAAAAGGTGTTTTTTCGCCTCGGGCCATGCTTCTTTGGATGGAGAAAGAATTTTAAAATCATTCGGGGTTGAAATTATTTGGGTTAAATCCCCGGAAGTCTAGCCCTCTACAATTCTGTAGAGGGCTTTTTTATTTGATTTATTTTTGATTTTGTGTTAAAATCATTTTAGTTTTTTGATAATAAAAATAATTCACTAATTATCTATAAGGAGCGCAAAATGATTCTTTCTTTAATAGTCGCCATGGATAGAAACGGCGTCATCGGGGAAAAAGGAAAATTGCCCTGGCATATACCGGCCGATTTGGAAAGGTTTAAAAAAATGACGGTCGGTAAGGCAATCGTTATGGGTAAAAACACTTTTATTTCGATAGGCAGGCCGCTTCCCAACAGAGTTAACATAGTTTTGACAAGCGACATGTCTCTTGATACCGGTTCGGCTCAAAAAGCGTTATCAGTAGAAGAGGCAAAAATTATCGCTTTTTCTTCCGGCGTAAACGAACTAGTATTTATTGGCGGAAGAAAGGTTTACCAGACAGTATTGCCGATTGTGCAGAAAATGTATGTTACAGACGTAATTCATTCCTTTAACGGGGACGTCTTTTTCCCTTGCGATGAAATTAATTGGAACGACTGGGTTCAAATATCCGAGGAAATAATTCCCAAAGGGGAAAAAACGAATTTCAATTTGAGATTTCTCGTTTATGAAAGGAGAAAGGGATGAGACAATATCTTGAAATATTGGGAGACATTTTGAAGAACGGCAAGAAAAAATCTGACCCCCAAGGGATTGGAAATATCGCCGTTTTTGTCCGCGAAATGAGATTTTCAATGACCGACGGTTTTCCCTTGATAACCACCAAGAAAGTAAATTTCCGATATGTTCTCGGCGAACTCCTATGGTTTCTCCGTGGAGACAGACGCATAGATTTTCTCAGGGATAATAAAATCCCGATTTGGGATCCATGGGCTGCCAGGGAAATATGCGAGAGATACGGCCTTGAGGAAGGCGATCTTGGTCCGATTTACGGTCCTCAATGGATTCATTGGAAGAAAAGAGATGGAGGCGAAATCAATCAGATAGCCAGACTGGTTGAGGGTTTAAAAACAAATCCTGATTCCCGCCGGCACGTGGTTTCTGCCTGGAATCCGGAAGATGTCGATTCCGTCGCCGTTGCGCCGTGTCACTACATATTCAAATGTTTTGTAGCGGAGGGCGTTTTGTCTCTCCATTTGAATCAGAGAAGTGCGGACTTTTTTATCGGAGTTCCGTATAACATCGCTTCGTATGCGACTCTTCTCCTAATGCTGGCGCAAGTTTCCGGATTGGAACCCGGAGAACTTATCCTGACAACTGAGGATACGCATGTTTATCTCAATCATATTGAGGCCGTCAAGCTTCAATTGGCAAGAGACCCGCGTTCCTTGCCCAAGCTTTGGATAAACCCGGAGGTAAAAGATATTTTTGGATTTACATTCGATGATTTTCGCTTGGAGGGATATAATCCGCATCCCTTCATACCTGCGGAAGTGGGAGTGTAATTTAAAACGCAATACAAAAGCCCGATTGATTTCCAGTCGGGCTTTATTTTATCCAATTGGGAAATTAACGGTTTTAGCAAGTCCTTTTTTATTTATTTGCGGATATATCAGGTGAAAGTGGATATGACAAACAGTAGAACCGGTAAGTTCTGTTTTTCCGAATCTTGCGGCGACGGCCCCGCCTTTTATTTTAAATTTTTTGATTGCCCAATCAGAGAGATATTTTATTACTAACAAGTCATTTTTTGTCAATTCTTCAAAGTTTTCCTTATGTTTTTCCCCGATTATAAGCAGGTGTTTTTGCGTGTTTTTATAGGACCAGTTATTTTCGGTTATAAACCATCCGTCTTTTTTCTTTAATATTTTTTTACCATGATATTTGAAATTTTCCGGGCAAAAAGGGCATTTTCCTTCCTTTTCTATGGATTTTAAAACTCCGAAATATTCGGTTCTTTTTTGGGCAAACCTTTTATCCACTACTTTTTTAGCTTTCATATTCTATTTATTATAATCTAGTTTATTGCTTTTTGAAATTATGCTATTATTTTAACAATGAAAAATAAAACATTTTGGATTATTTTAGTCGTAGTCGTTTTAGTCGTTATTTACAGCTGGGGCGCATATAATTCTTTAATTACAAAGAATATGGAGGTGGACAAACAATGGGCGCAGGTTGAAGCGCAATACCAAAGGCGCTTTGATTTGATTCCCAATCTTGTTGAGTCGGTAAAGGGAGTTATGAGTCAAGAACAGGAAGTTTTCGGTGCCATTAGCGAAGCGAGAACAAGATACGCCGGTGCGTCTACTATTGACCAAAAGGCTGGGGCCGCCCAGCAGATTGAAAGCGCTTTCGGCAGATTATTGGCAATAATGGAAAATTATCCGCAATTAAAATCAGCCGAGAATGTCCAAACTTTAATGATTCAGCTTGAAGGTACGGAAAACAGGATAAGCGTGGAAAGGATGCGTTTCAATGAAGCAGTTCGCGATATTAACCTTAAAGTTAAAAGATTTCCTTCCAATGTAGTTGCCGGGATTTTCGGGTTCAATGAAAGAGTTTATTTTGAAGCCGCCGAAGGAGCGGAAGCCGTTCCAGAAGTAAATTTATAATGTTCAAAAAAAGCGCGTTAATTTTATTATTAATCGCTCCGGCGATTGTTTTCGCTTATACAAATCCGGGTTCGCCGTCGGGTTTTTTGAATGATTTTGCCGGTTTATTGAATGCGGAAGAAAAATCCGCTATTGAAACAAAACTTGTTGATTTTGAAAAAACCTCAGGAAATGAAATAGCAGTGGCGATAGTGCCAAGTCTTGATGGTGACACTGTTGAAAATTTCGCAGTCAAACTTTTTGAGGACTGGGGAATAGGCAAAGCGGATAAAGATAACGGAGTTTTAATTTTGATATCCAGAGATGACAGGGAAATCAGGATAGAGGTTGGTTATGGACTTGAGGGTGCTTTAACAGACGCTCAAAGTTATTGGGTAATCAAAAATATAATGACGCCGACTTTTGCCTCGGGAGATTTTTATTCCGGAATAGATAAGGGGATAGACAAAATAATTGAAGCAACAAAAGGAGAGTATGTCCCGTCGCAAAGCTCGGATTCTTCCCCTTATGATTATCTCATTAGGCAATGGTTCTTTTTAATTTTCATTATTCCAATTTGGTTGACGAGCATTTTGGCGCGTTCAAAATCATGGTGGCTTGGAGGGATAATTGGCGGAATAATCGGTGTTGTAATAGGATTGATAAAAGGATTTTTATATATGGGTTTGGGCGCGATAGGAATTTTAACTGTACTCGGGCTTTTATTTGATTTCTTTGTTTCTAAAAAATATCAAAAGTTTCGTTCCGGCGGAGGCAGAATCCCGCCATGGTGGATGGGCGGTTCAGGCAGGGGCGGCGGAAGCCATTTTGGCGGATTTGGCGGTGGAATGTCCGGCGGTGGCGGAGCCAGTGGAAGGTGGTAAAGTTTACTGAAAATTAGTAAGGTTAAAATAATGACCAAAGGGGAAGAGATTAAGTTATTGAAGGAAGAAATAGAAAAATTAAAATCCTTGGCTTATAAGGATGAGCTTACGCGCCTTTATAATCGTCATGGTTTTAAAGAGGAATCGGAAAAATTTCTTGATGAAGTGGAAGGATACAAAAAGAATCCAGAAAGGCGTTCTTCAGTTTTAATAAAAGATTTCAGTTTGATTATTTTTGATATAGACAATTTCAAAAAGATAAACGATGTTTACGGTCATCCGGCCGGAGACGAGGCGCTAAAAATGGTAAGCAAAATAATTCTTGACAGGGTGCGCGACATAGATATTGTTGCCAGATGGGGCGGGGAAGAAATTCTTGTTGGTTTGATAGGCGCAAGCGAAAAGGACGCTTTTCAGATAGCTGACGATGTTAGGGAAAAAGTTGAAAAAGCTTCTTTGGCCTGGAAAGGTAGGAAAATTAAATTTACTCTAAGCGGGGGAATTGCTTCATTTGACGAAAAAAACAATACTTTTGACGAGATATTCAAAAAAGCGGACAGCCGGCTTTACAAGGCCAAAGAAAGCGGTAAGAATGTGATAGTTAAAGAATAGGAGGGTTCGCATAGTGGTCTAGTGCGCTCGCTTGGAAAGCGGGTATACCGCAAGGTATCGAGGGTTCGAATCCCTCACCCTCCGCCAATTTTCAATTTTAATGATGCCTAAATCTAAAAATCGAAAACTATTTATCTTTGATTCTTATCTCGCGTTTATTAAAAACAGTGTCGGGACAAAAATGTTCCGCAATCTTTTTTTTGATGTAAAAGGCAAAAAAGCGGATATTTTGAAAAACGGTAATTTATCCTGTGCGGTTTTTGTTTCCTCTGTTCTTTATTTGTTTAAATTAATTAGCGGTACGCATGCTACGATAAATAGTACGTTGGCAGATATGAAAAAATCCGGCTGTAGGGAAATTAAAAAGCCGAAAATTGGATGTTTAGCTTTGTGGGATTACGAAAAGGGGCATCGTCATCTCGGATTTTATATTGGTAAAAAATCGGCGGTCAGCAATGATTCACAAAAGAGAATTATTGCCAGACATCATTGGACCTATGGAACAGATAAAAACAAAAAACCCAAAAGGAAAATATTGAGCTTTTACTGGAATAAAAAGCTGGATATTGAATAATATTTAATATTAGATATAATGGTCGAATAATGGCTTATTTTCAGAATTTTTCCGAAAAAATAGTTCCCTGGCTTTTATCGAGCGGCATAAGAATATTGGTAATTATTATCGTTACTTTTATTGTTTTGAGGTTTGCCGCGGTTTTTATAGAAAAGATAATTCGCCGTTCTGTAAAGGCCAATCATTTTTTATCTAAAGAAGCCGAGAAAAAAAGGGAAGACACATTAATAAAAGTTTTTACCGCCACTCTAAAGGTTATTATTTGGATAGCGGTTGTTTTAATGGTTTTTTCCGAAATCGGAATTGATATCGGACCTATGCTTGCCGCGGCCGGAATTGCCGGTTTGGCTTTCGGATTCGGCGGGCAATATCTCATTAGGGATATTATCTCCGGTTTATTTATTATTTTTGAAAATCAATATCGGGTAGGAGATGTTGTTTGTTTTGACGGAACTTGCGGACTAGTGGAAAATGTCAATTTGCGATTGACAATCATAAGGGATACAGACGGAACCGTTCACCACATTCCCAATGGAGAAATTAAAAAGGCGTCTAACCTGACAAAGCAGTTTTCGCGGATTAATATTAAAGTCGGTATTTCTTATGATTCAGATATTTTGGAGGTAGAAAAAATAGTTAATAATGTCGGCAAGCAAATAGCTGAAGATTCAGAATGGAAGGATTCAATAATAAAGGCGCCGAAGTTTTTGCGGGTTGATGATTTTGCCGATTCGGCAATAATTATTAAAATAGTGGGCGAGACGAAACCTATCAAGCAATGGTCTGTTGCCGGGGAATTCAGAAAAAGATTAAAAATTGCTTTTGATAAAGAGGGGATAGAAATTCCTTTCCCGCAGGTGGTTATCCATCAAGCGAAAAAATCAGGGAAGGTTGGCAGAGTGGTTTAATGCGTCGCACTTGAAATGCGATTTCGCTGAAAGGCGAACGGAGGTTCGAATCCTCCACCTTCCGCATCGTAGGTTCGCCTGCCTGCCGGCAGGCAGGAATCCCACTCCCTCCGCCAATTTCTAAACTTTTCATTGACATACCAATTAAATTGTGATATTTTAAGTGTAAGATAAATAGCACATTTTAAATTTTAAAACCGTAAAGGAGGCGTTATGCTATTGGACTTGAAAGAAGTCGAAAAGTTCTTTTTTGAAGCAATGGTAAATGGTTATGCGTTTTCCGGCGGGCGAAGAATCCAAATTCCCGAGATGCCTGAATATAAGGCGATTGTTTTTGAAAAGGGGTATTTTCGTCTTGTTGACACTTGGTGTGTTAATCCGGATTCGTCGAAATCGGCCGGTACCACGACTATTTGGTTCGAGGGTATTCCGGTATGGTTTATGAGTTATGGCGGATATTATGATAATAATGTGATACCGTTATTAAAAAAAGCTCTTTACCAGGCCTATCAGGAATGCCGATTTTTTGGCGGGCGGGGAGTTAGCTATGCCGAGGGAAAATTATTCTATCTAAACTTTCCTCACGTCAATTATTTCTCAAAATTTAATGGTCGCGAGGAAATTCAGGACCAAAACAGAACATTACTCGGCTATCATAATTACTGGGGAATGAGTTTGATTTAACCTGGTCAGGCGCAACACATAATCTGTTGCGCCTTTTTTATTTTCTATAAAAAAAAGATACAATATATTAATACAATGTTTAATTTTAAAATTATAGCTAAAGATAAAAAAGCTAGAACCGGAGTATTCCAAACCGCGCACGGAAAATTAAAGACGCCGAATCTGGCGATTGTCGCCACCCACGGGAAAATTAAGGCGTTAAATAAAAATGAGGAAAGACGGGCAAATCCGGATTTGATTATCGCCAATACTTTTCATCTTTTTGTTAATGAAAAAATAAAAGAAATAAAAAGGGTCGGTGGAATACACAAGTGGGGAAAATTCAAAAACCCCGTAATGACCGACAGCGGGGGATTCCAGGTTTTTTCGCTTGGTTGGGGGGCAGTGCACGGAGTTGGAAAAATTGGGAACGGTTTTACTTCTATAAAAAACAAATCCAATCCGGTTTTGATTTCAGAAAAAAGCGCAATTTTTACATATGATAATAAAAAATTCAAATTAACGCCGGAATCTTCCATAAAAATTCAAAAAGATATCGGGGCAGATATTATTTTCGCTTTTGACGAATGTACATCTCCATTCCATAGCAGGGCCTATACCGAAAAAGCGATGAGGCGCACTCACCGCTGGGCAGAGCGTTCATTAGAAGAATTTAATCGCCGACCGTCGGGTACAAGCCAGTCCTTATTCGGAATCATTCAAGGCGGAATCTATGAGGAACTTCGCAAAAAATCTTCAAAATTCATCGGCAATCTTGATTTCGGCGGTTTTGGAATAGGCGGGTCTTTTGGGGAAAAACAGATGAAAAAGGTTTTAAAATGGGCACTTATAGGGCTTTCGGACGAAAAGCCGCGTCATCTCTTAGGAATAGGAAAAATAAACGATATATTTATTGCCGTAAAAGAGGGAATTGATTTGTTTGATTGCGTTATTCCCACAAGGGAAGCAAGACACGGCATTTTATACACAAAAGAAGGAAAAATCTCGGTAAATAAGGGATTAGTTTCAAAAGATCCAGAAATAAAAAGGATATGTATAACTTTTAAAAAAGATAAAGAAAAGGGTCAAAAATTGGCGACCCTTCATAATATAATTTTTTTTAAAAATCTTTTTCGGGAGATTCGAGAAGGAATTAAAAATAAAAAATTAGCCGAAGTGGAAAAATTGTACTATTATTAAAAATAAATAGTTATGGCTTTAATAGAAGCGAAAAACATTAAAAAAACGTATTACGGCGATGGCACAGCGACCCATGTTCTTCACGGGGTCAGTTTTGATATTGAAAAAGGGGAATTTATCGCCATAATGGGGCCTTCCGGTTCGGGTAAATCCACGCTTCTCCATATTCTCGGTTTTTTAGACGAGTATACTAGCGGAAAGTATTTATTTGAGGGTAAAAGCGTTGATGATTACGATGAAAATGAAATTGCCAAAATCCGAAATAAAAAAATGGGTTTCGTATTTCAATTTTTTAATCTGCTTTCCAGGGCAAGTGTCTTAGAAAATATAAAACTCCCGCTTCTTTATTCTGGCGTGAAAGAGTCCCTTTGGAACGATATGGCTTTAAGGGCAATTGAGGCAGTCGGACTTTCTCACAGGATAAAACATGTGCCGTCACAGCTTTCCGGCGGAGAACAACAGAGAGCAGCTATTGCAAGGGCATTAGTTAACAATCCAGATGTAATTTTTGCCGATGAGCCGACTGGAAATCTTGACTCTAAGTCCGGTCAGGCAGTAATAGGTATTCTTCAAAAATTAAATAAACAAAGCGGACAAACAATTATTTTAATCACTCATGAAGCCGAAACAGCCGAACACGCGGACAGGATTATTCGCATTCATGACGGGGAAATAAGTAGCGATAAAAAAACATAAAAATAACATCAACTTGTTATACTGGGTATGCACATAAAGTACATTTTAAAAACTTCTATTTCCGGTTTGAAAGCGCATAAATCACGCTCTATTTTGACGATTCTTGGAATAGTTATTGGCATTACAGCCATTATTTTAATAATGTCTTTGGGTGAGGGCGCTCAAAATTTGATATTAAGCCAGATACAAAGTATGGGCTCAAAAATTATTGCTGTTGAACCGGGTAGGCAACCGAGCGGACTTTCTGATATAGCTTCCATTTTTACAGATTCTTTAAAAGAAAAAGATTTAGAAGCTTTGTCTAAGAAATCAAATGTTCCGCATGCTTCTGTAATTATGCCGATAGTTTATGGAAGTCAAACTGCCTCTTTTGGGAGCAAAACTTACAGGCCTTCCATTTTCGGCGTGACTAATTTTATTTCAAAAATATATGATATTTATCCGTCGAGAGGAGAACTTTTTGGAGATGATGAAATAAAAAGCTATAGAGAAGTTGCTGTAATAGGCTCTAGGGTTGCTGAAAAACTTTTTGAAGGGCAGGATCCGATTGGCCAAAAAATAAAAATTAAAAATAGAAACTTTAAAGTAATCGGGCTTTTTTCCTCAAAAGGGCAATTTAGTTTTATTAATTTTGATGATGCTATTGTAGTTCCGTATACAACCGCCCAGCGTTATATTTTTGGAATAAAACATTATAATGAAATCATAGTGGAAGCCGATACAGAAGAAAATGTCGCGGCAACGGTTCAGGATATTAAATTGACTTTGAGAAACAGCCACGGAATTACCGACCCTGAAAAAGATGATTTTTATATTCAAACCCAGGCTGACGCGATGGAGATGGTTGGAACTATAACTGATGTGCTGACCTTGTTTCTTGTCTCCGTCGCTGCAGTTTCTCTTTTGGTAGGCGGAATTGGCATTATGAATATAATGCTGGTTTCAGTAACCGAGAGAACAAAAGAAATAGGCCTTCGTAAAGCTCTTGGTGCCACAAGTAAAAATATATTAACCCAATTTCTTTTAGAATCTATTATGTTGACTATTATCGGAGGGATTATAGGAATTATTTTAGGGGCGCTTTTGTCTTTTGCCACCGCTATTGTTTTAAGCCGCTTTATCGATCTAGAATGGGTCTTTACTTTTCCGATTTCAGCGGCAATAATAGGATTTTCCGTTGCTGCCGCCATTGGTTTAATTTTTGGAATTTATCCTGCCCGCCAGGCCTCGAAAAAAAGCCCTATTGAAGCGCTTAGATATGAATAAATGGTGTTATCCACAGGTTTTATCTTGACAGGTTTTAAAATTTTTTTATTCTTAAAAATGAGGAGAGGACGCGATTTTTGACAATAGAGGTTTAAACGTGCGCGTTCGGGGTTAGTCCTACCTTGGTTTGCAAAACATAACCGAAGTTTTCTGAGATCGGCTCCTCAAAGAAACAAATAGAAATAGGCGGGTGAGAGTCCGCCTATTTTTATTTGATTTATAAGTTCATAATATTTCCTCGCTCGGATATGGTGCCGTCGCTTCCGGCAATATTCACTACGGAAATATTTTTTCATACGCGTTTGATAGATCAAATAAAAATTTTTGGCGATGTGCTGGGGATTTGGTATAATAGTCATTAATGCCAAAGAAAATTCAGTTGTTAAAATAATTAAAATTTCCTGATATAAAAATGTCTAAATACTACAATTCCAAAAGAACAAGAAATATTTTTGACCCGCAATCAAAAATTCCGTACCGTCTTAGCCGTTCCAGAATAGATTCCTTTTTAAATTGCCCCCGCTGTTTTTATCTTGACCGCCGACTCGGAGTAGATAAGCCGCCAGGATATCCCTTTAATCTTAACTCGGCCGTAGATAAGTTGTTAAAAACCGAATTTGATTTTCACCGGGTTAAGGGAGAATCTCATCCATTGATGAAAGCTTACGGCATTGATGCTGTGCCTTTTAAACATGAAAAAATGAATATCTGGCGCGATGCTTTAAGCGGCGGAGTAGAATATCTGCACGAGCCGACTAATTTTCTTGTAACCGGCGGCATAGATGACGTTTGGATTAATCCCTCTGGCGAATTAATTATTGTTGATTATAAGGCAACCTCAAAAGACGGCGAGGTTAGTATAGACGCTGAATGGCAGATAGCTTATAAGAGACAAATGGAAATTTACCAGTGGTTATTTATAAAAAACGGATTTGAAGTAAGCGATATAAGTTATTTTGTTTATTGCAACGGTGATGCTGATAAGGAAGCTTTTGATAAAAAACTTGAATTTGACGTTAAAATTATTCCCTATAAAGGGAATACTGATTGGATTGAAGGTACGCTTTTGGAAGTGCATAAATGTCTTATGTCCGAAAATTTACCCTTACCCGCAGAGGATTGTGATTATTGTGCTTATCGTCAAGAAGCTAAAAAAGTCGAAAAATAAATAATAAAAACACCATTCTCGCAAATTCGTTGCTGGAATATAAACACCATTCTCGCAAGTTCGTTGCTGGAATATAAAAAATAAGACAAAAATGAGCAGTAAAAAACTTCGTATTTTGGAATTTTTACTTATAGGCGTACTAATGGGCTTAGGCGAGGATTTATTAGCGATTACCGTTGTCACGGATGTTAAGATAGATTTTAGCGTGATTTGGGTAGTGCTTTTAGTGGCAATACCATTTGCTTTTATAAGCGAAATTATTGTTGACCATCCTCGTTTTTGGGAAAAAATTTTCCGCCATTCGCGAAATAGCAAATAGTAAGTAAAGGAATTTTTTTATTCACTTTATTTTATGAGAATATTTATTGTATAATAAATATTAATGGCTAAAAGCAAAAGAAAAATATTTAAAAAAGTTGTTTTGCCGATAATTATTTTATTAGCTATATTCGGCGCCTATTTTTATTTTAAAGGCGATGGCACGCCGGCTTACGATTTTGTTTTTGTTAAAAGAAAAAATTTGATACAGGAGGTAAGTGTAATAGGCAATGTAAGGCCGGTCCAGGAGGTAAAACTTGCCTTTGAAAAAGGCGGGAAAACATCCGAGATTTACGTGAAAGTTGGAGAAAATGTTAATATCGGCGATACCTTGGTTGTTTTAGATAGTAGCGAGCTTTCGGCAAAGCTTGCCCAGGCAAGGGCCAGCTTGGCGACCGAACAAGCAAATTTAAATGAATATTTGCGTGGAACCCGACAAGAAGAAATTATTATAAAAGAAGCTGAGCTGAAAAAAGAGGAACAAGATTTAAAAAATTATTACAGTTCCGTTTTAGATGTCGTTTATATTGGATACAACAAGTCAGACGATGCGGTAAGGACTCAAATTGATGAAATGTTTATAAATGATGAAATTTCTCCAATTTTGAGTTTTTCAACTGCGGCGCAAACCAAATTAACGGCGGAAACACAAAGAAAATCATTAACAGCTATTTTAGATAATTGGCTTTTAGATATTAATTCCATTAATATTAACTCTTCAGAAAATATTTTAGACCAAGCATTAATAAATGCAAAAACAAAAATGATTTTAGTAAGAAATTTTTTGGATACAATGATGGATGCGGTAAACAACTCTCTTTCTCTTTCTCAAACGGTAATTAATTCCTACAAAGCAAATATAAATACAGCAAGAACAAATATAAACACCGCCATTTCCAGTGTAAATACTCAAGAGCAGGATGTAGCTTCGCAGAAAATAACAGTTGAAAAAATTAAAAAAGAGCTTGATTTAAAGCTTGCCGGGAAAACCCCTGAAGAAATAGCGGCGCAGGAAGCGAAGGTGGAGCAGGCCCGCGCCAATGTCTTGGATTATGAAAGCCAACTGACTAAAAGTATTCTCCGCTCGCCAATAAGGGGGGTGGTAACCAAACAAGACGCAAAAGTTGGTCAGATCGCGGCCGCTAATACTCTTATAGTTTCGATTATCAGCCGTGCGGATTTTCAGATAGAAACAAATATCCCGGAAGCGGATATCGCGAAAGTCAAAATCGGTGATAAAGCAAAAGTTACTTTGGATGCATATGGAAACGACGTCATTTTTGAAACCAAGGTGATAAACATTGAGCCGGCCGAAACTATTATTGAGGGAATGGCTACATATAAGGCAACTCTGCAATTTAATGAAGAGGATGAACGTATTTTGTCCGGGATGACGGCGAATATAGATATTGTTACTGCGAAGAAAGATAATGTTTTGGCCTTGCCCTATAGGGCTATTTCTATAAGCGATTCCGGGAAATTCGTCTCGGTTTTAAGTATTGATGGAGAAACTATAATAGAAAAAAGAATTGAGACGGGCATACGCGGTTTAGACGGAAACATTGAAATTGTTTCTGGATTAAAAGAAGGAGAAAGGGTCATCTCCAATTTTTTACAATAAATTCTTTGTAATAAATAATTATGGATAAATTAAAAGATAAAGTTGCGGTTGTTACCGGTGCGAGAAGGGGAATGGGCCGGACTCATGCTTTGGCCTTGGCAAAAAAAGGCGCAAAAGTCGTAGTTTCCGATATTTTACTTGAAGAATGCGAAAAAGTTGTTGAGGAAATAAAATCCGCAGGCGGAGATGCGTTGGCAATAAAATGTGATGTTTTAAATAAATCAGAAGTTGAGGCGATGTTTCGAACAGTAGTTGAAAAATTCGGCAAAGTGGATATTTTAGTTAATAATGCCGGTATTTATCAACCGAAACCGTTTTTAGAAATGACGGAAGAGGATTGGGATAAAACAATAGACATAAATTTGAAAGGACAATTTTTTTGCGCACAGGAAGCAGCAAAAGAAATGATGAAAAATAAATGGGGCAGAATTATAAATATTGCCTCTATCGCTTCCGGCCAGGTTGGAGTAGGAATCGCTGGGGGAGCGCATTATACCGCTTCTAAGGGCGGAGTAATCGGAATGAGTGAAACATTGGCAATTGAACTGGCGCCTTTAGGCATTAATGTTAATGTGGTTGCCCCTGGAGCGATTGATACGCCGATGGTGCAGTCGGCGAATATGCCTAAAGAAGTTATGGACGGCTTAATGAATAAAATTCCATTAAAGAGAATAGGAAAGCCGGAAGAAGTTTCAAATATGGTTGTGTTTTTGGCCTCCGAAGATTCAAGCTATATTACCGGTGCGACGTTCTATGTGGATGGCGGATGGCTGGCGGCTTGATTTTAAACGGCTCAGATATATTTGAGCCGTTTTTCTTATATAAATAATAAATTTGACTTACTTGGTATGATAATTCATAATAAATATATTAAAAAATTCTTTTAAAAAGACCAGAAAATACAATTAATAATTAAAAAATCATGTCTAATTTAACAAAATGGATAGTAGGGATAATAATAGTAATTGTCGTAGTCTGGATTGGTTATGGCTTATCTAACAAAGAGCCTATCTCTACAGAGCCGATTAAGATTGGGGTGATTGGGCATTTTAGCGGTGAATATGCAAGCTATGGAGTGCCAATGAAAAATGCTGTTCAATTAGCCGTAGAAGAAATAAATTCTAATGGAGGAATTAATAAAAGACAGATAGAATTAATTATTGAAGATGATGGGACGGTAGCGGATAAAGCTGCTTCGGCAATGAATAAGTTAGTAAGTATTGATGATGTTGATTATGTTATTTCCGCTCAAGGAAGCAGCGTTACCGCTGCAATTGTTCCAATTGCGCAAAATAATAAGTGTATTTTAATGATTACTCTTGGATCTGCGCCGGGCTTAACTAACGCGGGAGATTATATTTTTCGTTCTGTTCCTTCTGATATATATCAAGGTATAAAAATTGCCGATTTTATTAATGAAAAATTAGGAGCTAATAAAATCGCCGGGTTGTATATTAATGATGCTTACGGAGTTGGAATTAGAGATTTAGTAAAAGATAAAGTTAGCGGCAGCCTGGGAATACAAGAAATGTTTGAAGATGGAACAGTTGATTTTAGAAGCCAGTTATTGAAAATTAAAAATGATGGCGCTGATACTTTAATTTTAGTTTCCAAAAAAGGGACCCCAATTATTTTAAAGCAAATTAAAGAATTAGGATTGGGTAATTTAAAAATTATAGCCTCGGAGACGGTTAAGGATGATCAAATTTTAAAACAATCAGGCAGTGCGGCTGATGGTATTTTTGTTGCTTTTATAGCGGAACCAAAAGATTATATTGATTTTATAAGTAATTATAAAATCAAATTCAATGAGGATCCATCGGCATACAGTAAGTACGCATATGATGGTATGGTCGCCTTATCAAGGGTGATTAAAAATGGAGGCAATGACTTGGAAAAAGTGAAAAGTAATTTATTAAAAGTTTCTTTTAACGGCGCTAGTGGGAATTTCGCTTTTGATGGACAAAGAGAAAGAATTGGAATGGAGTATATAATTTATAAAGTAGAAAACGGCCAATTCGTGCCGTACGAAAATGATTAAAAAGTCGAATCATAATTTTTAATTCGTAATTCATAATTCTAACTAACATGAATAAAACATCAAAATGGATAGTAGGAATAATTATCGTGATTATCGTAGTGTGGGGGGGATATAGTTTATTTAATAATGAACCAGCTTCTACAGAGCCGATTAAAATCGGATTTATTGGACCACTTAGTGGAGAAGCGGCAAATTATGGCGAATCGGAAAAAAACATAATTTCTCTTGCTATTGATGATATCAATCAGGCTGGCGGAATTAACGGCCGTCCAATCGAAATGGTCTACGAAGACTCTAGGGCAACCGGCAAAGACGCTACGAGTGCCACACAAAAGTTGATTACGATTGAAAAAGTCAAAGTTATTTTAGGGGGAGTGTTGAGCACCGAAACTTTAGCTGCTGCTCCAATTGCCGAACAAAATAAAGTTATTCTTTTTTCCGGTTTTTCCAGTAACCCGGCCATAACTAATGCCGGAGATTATATTTTTAGAGTGAGTCCTTCAGATGTCGAGTTGGCGAAATTAGATGCTGACGTTATCGCTAAAAAATATAAAAGGGTAGCAATAATCTCGGAAAATACGGATTACACTATAGGAGTGCGAGATGTTATGAAGGGGATTTTTAATGATTCTGGCGTTTCAATAGTGTTCGACGAAGTTTACAACAGTTCAGTTTCTGATTTTCGAACGGTTCTTACTAAAATCAAATCAACTGACGCCGAAGTCATTTATGCTAATCTGGGAACTTCACCAAAAGCTGGAGGCATTATAGTCAGGCAGGCCCGAGAACTCGGCATCCAAATTCCTATTCATGGCAATTTTTCATTGGGCGTTTCAGAAGCGCTTGAAGCAGGAGGACAATTCATGAATGGGGTAGTAATAAGCGATTCTATTGAATCACCTCAGAAGTTAAAAGATTTATTGAAAAGATATGAAGATACTTTTGGTAGTAAGGCGGCTCACGACTTTTTAGCCGGTGCTGCATGGGATAGGATAAATATAATCCGAGACGCTCTCGTAAAAGTTGGATATGATTCGGATAAGATAAGAGATTATATATACGGAATGAAGAATTATAACGGCATGTTAGGTAGTTATTATTTTGACAAAAATGGAGATGTTGTGGGTACATTTTTCGCTAATTTTGTTTTACAAGACGGAGAGAAAATTCCGTATGAAATTTAATTAACAAAGTCGAAAAAACATAATTAATAAAAAAATAAATAAATAATGAATATAACAACAAAATGGATAGTAGGAATAATTATTGTTCTTTTAGTTATTTGGGGAATATATTCTGTAGTCCAACAACCAAAAGAAGCTACAGGAGAATCTATTAAAATTGGGTTTATAGGTCCGCTTACAGGAGACGGCTCTTCTATAGGTACAGTAAATAAGGCGGCAGTTGAGCTCGCGGTTGAAGAAGTAAACAAGGACGGCGGAATTAATGGTCGTCCATTAGAAATGGTTTACGAAGATGGACAATGTAATGCGAAAGCGGCTATAAGTGCTGCAAATAAACTTATTAATGTCGATAAAGTACCTATAATTATTGGAGGTCTTTGTTCTACAGAGACCGCGGCATTTGGTCCGATGGCGATGCAAAATAAAATTATAGTATTTTCATATGGCTCATCTGCTCCTAAATTGAATGAACTTGGTAAATATTTTTTCAGGAGTTATCCGTCGGACGCTTTTCAAGGAAAGTTCGCGGCAGAATATGCTTATAATGATTTAAGTGCGAGAAAAGCTGCTGTACTTTATCATATTAGTGATTATGGAACGGGTATTAAGGATGTATTCGAACAAAGATTTGAAGAACTTGGCGGGAAAATTGTGTTGGAAGAAGGAGCTTCTCAAGAATCTCGTGATTATCGCACTGTTTTAAGTAAAATAAAAGATTCTAGTCCAGATCTTATTTATGCGCCGGCATATCCTGATGGTAGTATTGTTATACTTAAACAAGCACAGGAATTGGGAATTAAAACAAAATTTTTAGGAGCCGATGCATGGGATGATCCCAACTTACAAAAAGAGATAAGTGGAAGAGGTGATTTTCTTTTTATTGCCCCTGTTAATTTATCCTCGGAAGATTTTAAAGCTAAAGTGTTAGCAAAAACAGGCGGAGATCAGATACCATTAGGTACTGCTAATGCATACGATAATATAAAAATTATTGCAAGGGTATTAGAAAAAGTTGGTATTGATACAGAAAAGATTCAGGAAGAACTGCATAAAATTAAATATGATGGCATATCGGGACATATAGAATTTTATGCCAATGGTGATCTTACCTCTGCAAGCTATGTAGTGAAAAGGATAGAAGACGGTAAGGGTATAGAGGTAAAGTAATCAACACAAAAACCGCCCTTTTTCGGGGCGGTTTTTGTGTTGAAAAATCGGGTGAAAATAGAGTATCATAAATAAAACATGTCCATAGTTCCCCAGCTAATTTTGAATAGCATCATCGCCGGAGCAATTTATACCTTGGTGGCTTTGGGCTTCAATTTAATATACAGCACGACCAAATTTTTCAATTTGACTCACGGCGTAATGGCGGCAATTGGCGGCTACGCCGTTTTTTTCTTTTCAAAAGAACTGGGCTGGCCTCTTTACATAGGCATTATTTTAGGAATAGTCATTGCCGGTTTAATCGGCTGGGGATTGGATAAACTGATTTATCTTCCTTTGCGTAAAAGAAAAGCTTCAGGTATGATTTTATTAGTCGCTTCTTTAGGGGCTTTTACGGCGATACAGGCAATTATCGCTATTTTATTTACCAGCCAGTTTCAAACATTGAGTTTAAATGTCGGAGTTCAAAGAATATATGAAATTTTTGGTGCGGTTATAACGCAGATTCAGCTTATTATTTTGATATCCGGCCTGGTCATTATGGGAATTCTCGGTTTGATTCTTAAAAAAACAATGTTTGGAAAGGCTATTAAAGCTGTCAGTGATGATGAAGAGGTGGCGAAGATTGTCGGAATAAACACGAATAAGATTATCGGCCGAGTTTTCCTGATAGGTTCGGCAATCGCCGGCTTTGCCGGAATTATGATTGGTTTTGATACTGGCATTGAACCGACAATGGGAATGAATTTGCTTTTAAAAGGAATAATCGCTTCCATTGTCGGCGGGGTGGGAAGTCTTTATGGTGGAGTTTTAGGCGCGTTTTTACTTGGGTTCGTTGAAAATTTCGGCATTTGGAAAATATCCGGAGAATGGAAAGACGCGATTGCCTTCGGATTGCTTATTATCTTTTTATTATTCAGGCCACAGGGGATTATTAAAAAATAACGATGGAGTATTTAATTCATTTAGCTATTTTGTTCGCCATTTATGCTATTCTCGGAATTAGTTTGGATTTAGTTGTCGGTTATACCGGTTTGCTTTCTGTTACTCATGCCGCTTTTTATGGAATTGGCGCTTATGCTACGGCAATTCTTTTAACCGGTTTTGGCGTTAATTTCTTTTTATCTGTCATTTTGGGAATAATAATTACAGCTGCGGCTGCTTTTTTGATGGGGTTAGTTTTGAGTAGGTTTGATGGGGATTATTACGCCTTGGCGTCTTTTGGATTTAATATAATAGTTTTTGCCATTTTTCTTAATTGGCAGGGCTTAACCCGCGGACCGCTCGGTATTCCTGGAATTTCTCGCCCTTCATTGGGCAGTTTAGGGTTCAGCCCTAATATTTCATTTTTGATTCTTTCCCTTGTGTTTTTATTTGTTATTTATGTTGTTTCTCGATTCGTCGTCAATTCTTCGTTTGGTAGAGTATTGAAGGCAGTTCGCGAAGATGAAGAAGCAATACGGGTTTTTGGATATAACACGCTTTATTACAAACTTGTCATTTTTGTCATTTCAGCGGCAATGGCCGCGGTTGCCGGCTCTTTATTTGCTTCCTATATTACTTTTGTTGACCCGTCTACTTTCGGCTTAATGGAATCTATTTTCATTTTGGCAATTATTATTCTTGGCGGTCTTTCTAATATCCGCGGAGCGGTTTTAGGGGCGTTTTTATTGATTCTTTTGCCGGAAGTTCTGCGTTTTGTCGGTTTCCCGACTGATATTGCTGCACAGATGCGCCAGGTCGTTTATGGTGTTATGCTTATTGTATTAATGTTATATAGGCCGCAAGGACTGATAGGAGAATATAAATTTTAGAAAAATAAATTTATGAATAAAACTGCAAAAATAATAATAGGTATAGTAATTATAATTGTCGTTATTTGGCTTGGTTACTCTTATTACCAAGAGCCTATAAATAATGAATCTGTTAAAATAGGAACTTTATTGATATTGTCCGGCGATGGAGCAGCTTGGGGAGAAAATGCTAAAAACGGCATTGATATGGCGCTTGATGAATTTAGGGAAAAATATCCCAACAAACAGATAGAAATTATTCATGAGGATACGGGCGGAGAAACGAAAAAGGCCGTTTCAGGTTATCAGAAACTGGTTAATATAGACAAGGTTAATGCGATTATAGGGCCGTTATTTCAAACGGAAGTGGCTGCGATAGCTTCATTAGCAGAGAAAGATAAAATACCGGTTATTACGCCGAGCTATGCGCCTATCGGCAACCGGCCGAATCCTCGCAATCCTCTTATGATATGGATGAATCCAACCATAGAAGCTGAACGAATGGCAGAGTATGTTTACAGTCAAGGAGTGGGAAGTGTCGGGATTATCGGTACTCGCGACAGCTGGGAAAATGAAATCAGCGAAGCGTTTTCATTAAAGTTTAATTCGCTTGGCGGCGAAGTTTTGGCGAAGGAAATAGTTCAACCGGATACGAGTGATATTAGGTTAACAATTACCAAAGTTCTTGATAAGAATCCGGAAGCGATATTTTTGGGAACTTATTATCAGTTTGTTCAAGCAGTCAGGCCTATAAAAGAGCTTGGTTTTGAGGGTAAGCTTTACAGTATAGAAATAGATTTTTATCTCGCCAATGAAACAAAACAGTTTTCTGATGGCTTGCAGTTTATCAGCCCGGAATCTTACGGAGAAGGTTTTATAAAGAAATTCGAAAACAAGTATGGTGAAAAACCGGGTATCCCGGCCGGTCAGGCATATGATGCCGCAAATATATTGTTTTCGTTTTTAGAGAAATCCTCAGACAAAAATGGAATTTTAAAACAAATGGAAAATTTCAAAGAATATAACGGCGCATCTGGTAAAATTATTATAACTTCAGATAATAAAACACTGCTTCCAACTGCCATATTTGAACTACAAAACGGTGAAGCGGTAAAAATAAAATGACTGTTTTAGAAACCAAAAACCTGACAAAACGTTTTGATGGAGTTCACGCGGTGGATAATTTATCCATTTCCATAGAAAAAGGAAAAATCACGGGAATTATTGGGCCGAACGGTTCTGGAAAAACAACTTTAATAAATCTTTTAAGCGGAATGTTTCCATTTAATAATGGAACGGTTGTTGTGGGTGAGGCGGAAAAACTGAGTAAAATAAAACCGTATGAAATTTCTTCTTTCGGCATTACTAGAACTTTTCAAGACGTCCGGCTTTTTGAACAGATGCCGGTTTTGGACAATATTCTAGTGGTCTTGACTAAGCGAAGCGTTATCGGTTCGCTCTTTGAAAAACATAAAGATTATCACGTTAAACAAGCGGAAAATATTTTAAACAAAATAGGGCTTTTAGAGAAAAGAAATCAACTGGCGGTAAATCTTTCTTACGGTCAGCGCAAGCTTTTGGAAATTGGACGGGCTTTAGCCACTAATTCAGAAATTTATCTTTTTGACGAACCTTTTGCCGGTCTTTTCCCGCAGATGGTGGAAACGGTTTCCAAAATAATCAACGAGCTGAAAAACGAGGGCAAAACGGTTATTTTAATAGAGCATAATATGGCTTTGATTCGCAAACTTTCTGATTACGTTTTGGTTATGGATAGCGGTAAACTTTTGGCAGAAGGCGAACCGGAAAAGGTTTTAGCCAGGAAAGATGTAATTGAGGCATATTTAGGGGAATAAAACGGCTAATAAGGCCGTTTTTTACTATTTTGTCATAAATGATGTATAATAAAATATTATGACTAAAACAGGGAAAATCGTTGTTGCTATAATAATTATCGTAGTCGTAATTTGGCTTGGTTATTATGTTTCTAGTAAACAGCAAGCATTAAATGAATCAGTAAAGATAGGCGTTATTTTACCTTTAACTGGTGGTGCTGCCATATATGGTTTATCAGCAAAAGAAGGAATAGATTTGGCGTTAGGGGAACTAAATAATAATCAAATAGAACTCATTTTTGAGGATAGTCAATGTAACCCAGAAAAAGCTGTTAGTGCTGCTCGTAAGTTAATAGATGTTAATGGTATTAAAGTGATAATTGGACATATTTGTTCAAGCGCGGCTTTGGCGGTCGCCCCTATTACTGAAGCTAATAAGGTAATTTTATTTTCGCCAGGTGCTTCTTCGCCAGATTTAACATATGCGGGTGATTATGTATTCAGAAACAGACAAGATATTTCCGGGGAAGTATCGGAAACGGCAAAGATAGTAAAAGATTTTGGCATTAGTAATATAGGAATAATATATGTAAATAACGACTACGGTATTGCATCTAGAAACATTTTTAAGGAGAAATTTACAGAATTAGGAGGAAAAATTTTGATAGAAGAATCATACCAGCAAGAGTCAGTAGATTTTAGGACTCAACTTACCAAGATTAAAGAGGTAAATCCTGAAGCGATATTCTTAGTGGGTTTAATAAATGAAAGTGCGATTATAGTTAAACAGTCCCACGAACTTGGAGTTCAATCGCAATTCTTTAGTACTATTGGTATAGAAGGTAAGGAACTTATAGAGATTGCTGGACCAGCTGCAGAAGGGATAATCTATACAGCGCCATTTTTTGACGTCAATAGCAATGAATCTACAGTTAAGGAATTTGTAGATAATTTTAAGACTATGTATCAAAAAGACCCGACTTATGTTTTTGCAGCTAATGGTTATGATGCCTTAAAAATTTTGGATTTGGTCATAAATCAATGCGGTAAAATTGATTCGGATTGTATCAGAGACGAATTGTATAAAATTGAGAATTTCAAAGGAGCCTCGGGTATAACTACTTTTAATGAGTATGGTGATGTAACGAAGCCAGTCATGGTGAAAACTATTAAAAATGGAGAATTCATTCTTTACGAAAAATAATTTATAAATTAAACCAACATGAATAACACAACAAAATGGATAGTAGGAATAATTATTGTAGTTTTAGTTGTTTTGGGAATACAACTTAATCAGAATAATCAGATTTCTGGCGAAACAATTAAAATTGGGGCTGCTCTATCATTAACAGGAAAGGCTGCTTCTTATGGAGAAGGCGCAAAAAACGCTTTTGACCTGGCTTTGGAAGAAATAAACCAAAAATACTCTTTTAAACTGGAACTTATATATGAAGATACCCAAAGCGAGGTGGATTCTGCCGTTTCTGCCGTAAGAAAGCTAATTGATATTGAAAACGTTAATGTGATTTTAGGTCCGATTAGGTCCAACAATGTATTAGCTACAGCGCCGATAGCGGAAGAAAACAAAATTATTATGTTTACGCCTATCGCGAGCGCTGAAGATATTAGTCAGGCAGGGGATTATATTTTTAGAAACAGGGAGACGGCGAAAGCCCACGGCATTGGAATGGCTGATTTTTTAAGCGAGAGAGATGTAAATAAAGTGGCATTGTTTGTGGCGAAATCAGCCAATAGCCAAACATATGGTAAATTTTTAAAGGAAAGGTTTGTTAAAAACGGCGGTTCTGTCGCTTTTTATCTGGATTATGATGAAAATAATACTGATTTTAGGACGGAAATAGCTAAGGCAAAAAATGATGGCGCGGAAGCGTTTTATATATCAGCGGCTCTTGGGAATGACGGAGGAATAATTTTACGGCAGATTAGAGAGTCCGGATTTGAAGGGTTTGTAACTGGGAGTGTTGGAATAGAATCATCAGAATTTCTTAGTGCGGCCGGTTCATTTGCGAACACTATGATTTACAGTTCCCCGTTGTTTGATTTGGCCGGAGATAACACAAAAGGATATGCTGATAAGTATAGGGTAAAATATAATGAAGATAGCGATGCTTTTAACGCAAATGCGTATGATGCTATTAATTTGATAGCTATGGCAATTGACGAATGCGGGGGCGATAAATCAAGTTGCATAAGAGATTATCTGTATCAGACGAAAAATTACCCCGGCGCGGGCGGACTTACTACATTTGACGAAAATGGGGATGTTTTAAAGCCCATTATGATTAAGACAATCAAAAACGGCCAGTTTGTGCCGTATGAAGGTTAAGAAATTAAACTATTATGAATATGACATCAAAGTGGATAATAGGTATAATTGTTGTTATTCTTGTTATTTGGGGTATTTATTCAGTAGCCAACAAACCCCAAGTTTCCCAAGAACCAATTAAGATAGGCGTAATTGCGCCGTTTACCGGTAAAGCAGCTACATGGGGAGAAAGTATTCGTAATGGCATTACATTGGCGATGGAAAGGGTTAACGCAGATGGCGGAGTTAACGGTAGAGAAGTGCAGGTGATTTTTGAAGATGACCAGTTAGATGTAAAAAACAGTGTTTCTGCGTTTAATAAACTGGTAAATATTGATAATGTTTCGGCAATTATCGGTCCCGGTGGATCTTCAAACGCCAAAGCGGTTGTTCCTTTATTGCAAGAAAAAAAAGTGCCGGCTATTTTAACTGCAGTGGGGGTTTCGGATATTACACAGGGGAATGATTATATTTTTAGAATTTGGCCGTCGGAAGTGCAAAAGGCAAAGGCAATGAGTCCTGCTTTGGAAAAATTGGGATATAAAAAGGTTGCCGTGATAACAACTAATAACGAATCGCCACTGGATATGATTGAGCAGTTAAAGTTAAAAGTTTTTCCTGGCCTAGAAATAGAAACAGTATATGAAGAAGTTGTTGACCGCGATACAACGGATTTCAGAACCGTTCTTGCCAAAGTCAAATCTGTGGATTTCGATGCTCTTTTCATCAATTTATACGCGGGCCAAGTTGGCGTCGGGATTAAACAGGCAAAAGAGATGGGTATTACAGAACCAATGTTTTCTAATATCCTTGCCGATTCGTCGAAAGAGTTGGAATTAGCGCAGGGGGCGATGGAGGGCGTCTGGTTTCCCGGTTCGCCCGTGCCATCGAATAATTTTTTGGAAGAGTATAAGAACAGATTTGGTATAGATTCCCAACTCGCGGCCCCAAGCAGTTATGACGCTTTAATGTTTTATGTTGAGGCGATAAAGCGTGTTGGAACTGACAGGGAGAAAATTAGGCAAGAATTGTATAAGATAAAAAATTATGAAGGCGCTTTTGGCAACATATCTTTTGATGAGGAAGGCGATGCCAGTTTAGACATACCATTAAAAACAATCAAAAACGGAGAATTCGTAAAATATGAATAAAATTATTTGGTTAATCATAATAATAATTGTTATCGGCGGTATATGGTATGTGGTTGATGGAGAACCAGTAGAAAAAGAAATAATTAAAGTAGGAGTAATTTTGCCCCTTACGGAAGCAAGTGCTGATGCGGCAGAATATGTAAAAAATGGAATTGATATTGCAGTAGAGGAAATTAATAATAATTCTGACAAAAAATATAAAATTTCTCTTATTATTGAAGATTCTCAATATAAAGGCGAAAAAGCCGCAAGCGCAGCTCAAAAACTTATAAATATAGACAATGTTAATTACATTATCGGCGCTTACGGTTCGTCCCAGACATTGGCAGTAGCGCCCATCGCAGAAGCTAATAAAGTTATTTTAATCAGTCCGGGTTCGCAGTCCGGTAAAATAACGACTGCCGGAGATTATATATTTAGAACCCAGATCAATACAACGCAAGACGCAGAGTTTTTTGCAAAAACTGTCTTTGAAAAAGTGGGTAATGAAAAACTTTCAATTTTATCCATTAACACGGATTACGGCGTATCTTATATTAATAATTTCAGCGAGGTTTACACCAAGCTTGGAGGAAATATTGGTTTTGTTGAAAAAATGGATGTTAAAAATACTGATTTTAGGACTTCTCTACTAAAGATAAAAGAAGAGAATACAAAAGGAGTACTATTGCTTGGTAATAGGCAATTTAACGGTTTAGTATTGAAACAAGCCGCTGAATTAGGATTAAATCTTTCCTTTTTTGCTTCTTCGGTTACAGAAGGTAGGGAGCTTATTGAGGTTGCCGGTGAGGCTGCAGAAGGATTAATTTATCCCTATCCTTTTGATGCTGAAAGCAGCGTTAAATCACAACAGAGTTTTCAAAGTAAATATCAAGATAAATATGGTCAAAAGAGCGAAATGCTTAGCGCGAACGGATATGACACTCTTATGCTGTTAAGTCATTGTTTTGAAAAAATTGGTGATGATGTTGAAGGTGTCAAATCGTGTATTTATTCCGTTGAAAATTATCAGGGGGCCAGTGGAATATTAAGTTTTGATGAAAGTGGAGATGTTTCCAAGCCGTTTATTCTCAAAACAGTTAAAGATGGAGAATTTGTAAAATATGAATAAAACAACAAAATGGGTAGTAGGAATAATTATTGTTCTTTTGGTGGTTTGGGGTGTTTATTCAGTAGTTCAAAAACCAAAAGAAGCCACAGGTGAATCTATTAAGATAGGATTTATAGGTGCGTTAAGCGGTGTCGGGGCTGATGTTGGAGAAGAAGAGTTAAAAGGCGTCACTCTTGCCGTTCAGCAAATAAATGAGAACGGTGGCGTATTGGGAAGACCAATTGAACTTATAATGGGAGACGTTTCATTAGATAAACTGCGAGTTGCAGTTTCGGTGGCAAGGAAATTAATTGATATTGATAAAGTACTTGCGATTGTAGGGCCTCAATGGGATGAACCAGCTATGGCAATTTTGCCTGTTATAGAGGAAGCAATGGTGCCTATTATTAGTCCCGATGTAACCAGTGATTTGGAATCACAGCAAAGTTTTGAATACTTTTTTTCCACATGGTATGACAATAAAGTTGGCATTGAAGAATTAGCTAGATTTGCCGATAGACAAAACTGGCGCAATATCGCAATCATAAGATCAGCAGCAGGAGGATTCTGGCAGTATACACGGAATCTTTTTATTGAGGTTTCTCCTAAATATAATATTAATGTAGTAGAAGATATTAACGTTGGCAATCCTTTAACTACAGATTTTCGAACTTTTCTTGTAAAAGTTAAACAATCAAATCCTGATGCGATATTTATGGTTCTGGCAGATGGGAATGAATGTCCTTTCATGAAACAAAAAAACGAACTGGGCATTAATGTACCGGTTTTATCAACGGAATCTGCCGGTAATCAGTCATCGCTTGAAAATTGTTCTAATATTCTTGAAGACTTATATTTCAGTACTCCGCGACCCACGTCGCGATATGAAAGTTTTGTAAACGATTTTGAAAAAGAATTTAGCAGGATTCCGCTGTATCCGACTGCCGTAAATGCCTACGATGCGGTTTATATCATCGCTAAAGCATTGGAACAAAGTAATTTGGAAGGCGGAGCGGTATTGCGCGATAAGATCGCAAACATTAATTATAAGGGTATTGCACTTGATATTATTTCATTTAATGAAAAAGGATTCATTGAAACGCCCGATGACGCATTTGAGGTAAGAACAGTAAGAAACGGAGAATTCACCAATGACTTTAAATGAAAACTAATAAGGTTAATCCGATAATTACTCAAAGATTTCTTCAAGAAATTAAGGAACAGCGACCTATTTTAAAAGTTATAGACGGAATTAAAATAAAAACATGCCGAGGAGTGTTTCCACCGCAGAGTAGTTTTTCTAGGTCTTCTAAAAAACTACATAACATTCTCGGGAATTTGAAAAGTAAAATTATTTTGGATATCGGTACGGGAACGGGAATTCAAGCGATTCATGCCGCTAAGGCGGGCGCCAAGATGATTGAGAAAAAAGATTTGGGGTATATATGGAAAATGTATAGAGTGCAACTTTAAATTTATATGAAAGAAATTCTACTTCAACTTAAAAACATTGCGGTTCATTATGACGGAATAAAGGCGCTTGACGGCGTTGATATTGCGCTTGATGAGGGAGAAATAGTGGCTTTAATGGGACCCAATGGTGCTGGTAAATCAACAATTCTTAAAGCCATTTTTGGCCTGGCCCCGATTCATTCAGGAACCATTTTATGGCATGAAAAGGCATTTAAGCCCATTTCTTATCAGGTTGTGGAAAGGGGAATTGCTTTCGTACCGCAGGGCAGGCGCGTTTTTATGCATCTCAGTGTTGAGGAAAATTTGGAAATAGGAGGATTCTCGGTCAGAAACAAAAACGAACTGAAAAGACGCATTCAAGAAGTGATGGAAATTTTCCCGCCCTTAAAAGAAAGACGCCGGTCGAAATCAGGTACTCTCTCTGGCGGACAACAGCAGATGCTTGCTTTAGGCAGAGGATTAATGACTGACCCCAAAGTTCTTTTATTAGACGAACCCTCTTTGGGTCTGGCGCCGAAAATTGTCAAAGAGGTTTTCGCTAAAATAAAAGAAATAAACGAAAGGCACAAAACGTCAATTATAGTTGTGGAGCATAACATTAAATCGCTTCTGGAAATTGCCAATCGCGCTTACGTCTTGGATAAAGGGAGGGTTGTAGCTCAAGACAGCGCGCAAAAAATCTCAAATAGCGATATTCTAGAAAAGGTGTTTATGGGTAAGATTAACTGATTATGCCAGTTATGGATGAAAATAATATTCTGGAAGTAAAAAACCTGACGGTTTCTTTTAATGATGAAAAGGTCATAGATGACCTTAGTTTTTCTTTGAAAAAAAGCGAAAATTTGGTGGTTGTCGGGCCGAACGGCGCCGGCAAAACTGTGCTTTTAAAAACGCTTTTGGGAATTATACCGCATTCCGGGGAAATAAAATGGGAAAAAGGCATAAAGGTTGGATATGTTCCTCAAAAATTTGAAATTGATAAAAATCTGCCCTTAAGCGTAGGGGACTTTTTCAGTTTTAAAACTTCAGACAGCCAAAAAATAAATGAAATTTTAAACTCTGTTGGCATCGTTGATTTATCAATTTTGAAAAAGAAAATAGGCGTAATTTCTTTCGGCCAGCTCCAACGGGTTTTAATAGCCTGGGGTCTTTTAAATAATCCATCGATTTTACTTTTTGACGAACCGACTAGCGGAGTTGACGCCGGAGGAGAAGAAACCATATATAATCTTTTGAGTGAAATAGATAAGAAAATGAAACTGACTACAATTTTTGTAACTCACGATTTAAGTATTGTTTATAAATTTGCCGACACAGTTTTATGTTTGAATAAAAAACCGATTTGTTACGGCTTGCCGCAGGAAGTTTTAAATCCTGAAAGATTAAAAGAGCTTTACGGCGGAGAAATAAAATTCCATCATCATGACAAATGAACTGATTTATAGCTTGATAACGGCGGTTTTCGTTGGCGGAGCAGGGGGTTATCTCGGCTCCTTAATGATAAGTAAAAGAATGGCGCTCGTGGGTGATGCCTTAGGGCATGTTGCTTTGCCGGGAATGGGATTGGCAATTCTTTTAGGATTAAATGTTTCTTTGGGCGCTTTTGTGTTTCTTCTTATTGGAGTGTTGCTTATTTGGTATTTTGAAGAGAAAACCGAGCTCCCGACTGAAACTTTAGTTGGGATAATTTTTGTTTTAAGTTTAGCAATCGGGTTTCTGGTTACGCCTGAGCCAGAGCTCTTAGAGGCGCTTTTTGGCGATATATCCAAGGTTTCATTCGCAGATATGTTAATAGCGGTTATATCAAGCGTCTTAGTTGTTTATTTAATAAGAAAAATATATCTTAGAATAATATTTTCTTCCATTTCTACGGATTTTGCCGTATCCAATAAGATAAACGTAAAACGGGATAATCTAATTTATCTGTTGGCAGTAGCGGTAATAGTTGCCCTGGGAGTTAAAGTTGCCGGTTCGCTTTTAGTCGGCGCATTAGTGATAGTTCCAGCGGCTTCTTCCCGGCTTATAAGTGCTAATCTCAAACAGTATTCTTTTTGGTCAATATTGTTCGGAATTTTAGGCGCCGCTGTTGGAATTGTTTTATTCAAATTTGTCGGTTGGCCAATTGGCCCGCTCGTTATTTTAGCAAACGTTGCTTTCTTCGCAATCTGCTTCATTTTCAAAAGGGGATAATTTTTGATAATAAGCAGAAAAATAAAAAAATAGGCGACTGAATAGTCGCCTATTAATTTACATACCATATATAGAAACAATGGCATGAAATAGAAAGGAAATAGAAACCATTATTATATAGTCGGCAGCTATTACGCCTAAGCCTAAGCCAGCCAGAAAAACAGCAGCTGCGTGAACGCCCACGCCAAAATCGCCGAACAAAACAGTTAAAACAAAAAGCAGAACTATCAACACCATTGAGATTATGACACTGACCTCTGGGCTGATGATATTGGCGGTATCTGCCATTCCTAAAATTACCCCAACTATTAAACCGATTAGAAAAATAATACCGAAAGACTTTATTTTTTTCTTTAAATCCATTGAAATACCTCCCATGGTTTAGGAAGCAATAATACGAATATTGTTCCAGCGCAGCAACCCAGAAGAAAAGATATAGCTGCCAGATTGCCGGTTTGCTCGTTAAATATTCTTCGCATTTTTTTTGGCCGTTTCAATTCGGCTTCCCATTAGTACCTCCACAAATTAAGTTTTAAAAGAACCCCTGAATTAAAAATAATGTGTTATTTAGTATAACAAATAATTCAAATTTAGTCAAAAGGCATTAAATTAATTTTAAGTCCTTCTTTTTGAGCTGTTCCAATATTTTCAGCTCGCTATCTACGGCGATGGTTTTGCCAATATATTGGCCTGAAGTAAGGTGGGGGATAATCACATAGTCAGCTCCTTTTTTATAGAACGCCTTGGCATCTAACTCGTCTTCCGCCCTAAGAATAACCTTAGGTTTATTTCTTTTTACGGTTTTTGCCTTATCGAGAATCCTTAGATTATCCTCAAAATCAGGACTGGTGCAAATTACTAGCCGACTTGATTCAAGATTGCTTTTTTCTAATATTTCTTCGTCCGCTATGTCTCCAAAAAGAACAGTGTATCCCTTTCTTTTCATTTCTCCAGCGATATCAGGGTCGAAATCTATTATAAGTAAATCTTCTTTGTGAAGGTGAACTGCTATATTTTTTCCAATCCGATGAGCGCCGATTAAAACCACCGGCTTGCGGAATTCAAAGTCATAGGCGGATTCTCCTTTTTTTATTTTTTTTTCAAAAATTGAAAGATATTTGGAAATTTTTGAAAAAACCTTTTCGCTGTAAAGTATCAAATAGCTGGATATGGTAATGGTTATTATTCCCACTCCGGTTATCAAGGAAACAATCTGACTGTCCAAGTGTCCCAGTTTCATTCCTAAAGCCGCCAAAATTAAACTGAATTCCGAAATCTGGGCAACCGTCACTCCGCACATAAAGCTCGTCCTTTTTTTATAGCCCATTATTCCCATAATAATCATGACTATCAAGGGATTTCCTATTAGGACAAAAAGAGACAATATGATAACTGGCCAGATTATTCCGGAAAAGCTGGCGCCGATGAGCGACGAGCCGAGAATGACGAAGAAAATAAGGATAAAGAAATCCCTCAAAGATTTTATTTTAGCCGATATCTGAAAATGCTCGGAGGAATTAGCGAGTGCCAGGCCTGCTAAAAATCCTCCGATTTCAATAGAAAATCCGGTTTTTGCCACTAATACTGCTGCTCCAAAACACCAGGCCAAGCTGGTCAAAAAAAGCAATTCTTGTGATTTTGAAATCTTGTTAAAAAGCGGAGGAAATATCTTTCTGCCGAGAAAAAGCATCAAGCCCAAAAGAATCACGCCTTTTATTACGGTTAAAACTATTTCTTGCGCAACTATTTCTCCGTCAGCCTGAATGCCGGCCAAAAATATAAGAATTAAAATGGCGACAAAATCCTGAACCAGAAGAAATCCTATGCTTATTTTTCCGTATAGGCTGTTTGTGTCTTTTTTTTCGGAAAGCAACTTTACAATAATAATTGTACTTGAAAAAGTAAGAGCTATGGCTATGTATGCCGATTGCAGATAACCAAAAGAAAAAAGATGAGCTATTGCAAATCCTATTATAGAAGTGAATATAATTTGTCCGATGCCTATGAAAAGAGAGGTTTTCCCAACCAGTCGCAGCGATTCATAATTAATTTCAAGCCCAATAAGGAAAAGTAAAAACATTATTCCCAGTTCCGAAAAAGTGCGGAATAACTCCCGATTTTCTATTTCAAAAAAGCCGAATATGGCGATAATTATGCCAGCCAAAATATAAGTTAGTATTATTGGCTGTTTTAATAATCGAACAATTATTCCGAGCGCGGCAACTATTAAAAGAATTATTGTTAAATCAAATAAACCAGGTGTCATTTATTTTTGGTGTATATTATTTTCTAATTTATTATATAATAAATAAGATTCAATTCAATATTAATAAGTATAGATTTTAAGATTTCTTTTTCGGTAAAGGTTTTATTTATTATTTTAGCGGCTATTCCGCTTTTTTTCGCGTCTTATTGGTGGAATTATTATGGTACTTATTGGAATTATAATGATATTTAAACCAGAGTTTCTTATGCTTGGATAACAAAAAATCCGCTGAAAAAGCGAATTTTTTGTTGAAAAATAAATTTCTTGAATTTATTGTTATATTCCAGCAGCGAATCTGCGAGAATGGTGTTTATATTCCAGCGACGAACTCGCGAGAATGGTGTTTATATTCTAGCAGCGAATCTGCGATATTTTTATTGTCCGCCAGAAACAGGTTCGTTTGAAGCCGGAGCTTCCTTGTCGGGCTCTTGAGCCGGAACATTCGTTGTTGGTTCTGCCGGCTGTTGCGGCGCGGTTGTCGGTTCCTGAGATTCTTGTGGTTGGGCTGGCTGAGGAGTTTCGGGCGTACCCGCTCCCTGGTCTTGATTTCTGATTTCGTCCATAATCTTTTTATATTTTAATTTTTGAGACGGCTTACGACTATTGCCCTGTTTTTATTGATTAATTTAATTAATAAAATAAGATACTCCTTTTTTAAAGAATATCTACTATTAATGATATAATTATACACAATTGTTAAATTTAATCAACCCCGTAACGCATACCAATGTACGTTACGGGGTTAACCCTAATGAGTAAAGGATTTTGGGGAAAACTGAAAAAACCCATTATGGCGCTGGCACCGATGGCAAACGTAACCGATACCGCTTTCCGTCGTATCATAATAAAATATTCAAGATACGGAGGTACAAATATTTTTGATGCTAAGGGTAAATTTACCCCTCTTAGCGCGAAGCGCGCTGGCGGACCAGACGTAATGTGGACGGAATTTGTATCCTGCGAAGGTCTTCTTTCTAAAGGAAAAAAGAAGCTCTTGGACGATTTAATTTTTGATGAATCCGAACGGCCAATAGTCGCCCAGATTTTTGGTTCAAAGCCGGAGCAATTTTGTGAATGCGCCGAGCTGATTAAAAAATTAGGCTTTGACGGAATTGACATCAATATGGGTTGCCCGGATAAAAGCGTGATAAAACAAGGCGCTGGAGCCGCGCTTATTAAAAATCCTAAGCTTGCCCAAGAAATAATCCGGCAGGCCCAAAAAGGGGCGGAATCCGCCGGCTGGCGGATGCCGGTATCCGTAAAAACAAGAACGGGGGATTCTAAAAACGAGCTCAAAAAATGGCTGCCTTATTTATTAGAAATGGAACCAGCCGCAATAATAGTTCATGCCAGAACAAGAAAAGAAATGTCTTTGGTGCCGGCAAGATGGAAAACAATAAACGAGGCGGTAGAAATAAGAGATAAATATGATTTATCGTTAGATAAAACACTTATTCTGGGAAATGGCGACGTATCTTCACTTGAAGAAGCGCAAAAAAGAGCAGAAGAAACCGGTGCGGACGGGATTATGGTGGGAAGAGGAATATTCGGCAACCCCTGGTTTTTTAACTCCGACGTTTGCGAATCTCCACAGATGAAAATTAAAGTTCTTTTGGAACACGCTTTCTTATTTGAAAAAATTTTTCGAGAAAGAAAAAAATTTGAAATGATGAAAAAACATTTTAAGGCATACATCAACGGTTTTAAAGGAGCGAAAGAGCTTCGAATTAAGGTAATGGAAGCCCAGAATGCAAGAGAATTAAAGGAAATAGTAGGTAGTTTTTCATTTATTTAGGATATGTTATAATTCAGTCGGCCGCTCTTTAATATTTTTAAAAAAGGAGAACAAATTTATAACTAATAAGGATGTCCTATGAATGGCTTAAAAGAAGCTGAGCGCATTATGGGACGGAATTTTATCGGTCCCGATGATTTGCGCAATTATTTCGGCATAAATTTTTCCCGAAGACAACTGGAAGAGATTAAATCTTCTTGGTCGCGCGACTTTACAGGAAGGGCATTAAGGACTAAATCTCCTTTGACGCCCAGAAAAAGAATTTTTGAAGACCATATTCTTTGGTTAAGCGATAAGTCGTTTAACATAAATAATCTTAATGGATACCGTTTTTCGGGGAAGCGCCAACCTAAAATTTTCCATCATCCAACGAAAGATTGTCAATGGTATGAAGAATACCCCTTTGTGATGGAAACTTGCAGGTTTATGTGGTACTTGTCGCCATTAGTGGTACCAGACAGATTTACGGAAAAAAGTTATAAACAGCAATTACAAATTTTACCGGAATACTATTTTGTCCTTTCGGCAACAGAGGAAGTTTATAAATCTTTTATTTATTTTCTTAAAACAGGTATTCGCCTTAACTCCAATATTTCAGCCAGATGTTTGGATTCTCCGATGGCTGAGTATAATGTCAATGTGGGAATGTTTTCACTCCGCGATGAATTAGGAATTACTTGTTGCCCGAGTGATTCTTCTTCTTCGGTTATAAGTATTGCCGTTTCCCACAAAATAGCTTGTTCCTCTTGGTAAAAATATTAAAAGCGGAGCCTACTATGTTCTTTAATAAGTTGTATTTTAAAACTAGAGCCCAAAAGTGGATATCGCTAAGGGCTCTTTTTTATTAATCTCAAGCAATGTCGAAGGATTGACAATAGATAACAAAAATACTAAAATATTTAATATCGAACATTAAAAATCATCGATCAAAAAGGAGGTTGGATATGAAAAAAGAAATATCCTTAACCTTGGAGTTATTAGGGCATAAATTGTGTTTAAGATTTAACGTTAGTCCCAATACCTATAAATTACTGGAGGGACGCAATAAAAGTATAGTTTATGATTTTAGGCGTGGCTATTCAATCGAATTTCTGGCAGAAAAACATAGTTTAACTCCAAATCGGGTTTCGCAAATTCTTATTACTCATGGCGCCCGCCAGCCCAAATGGCGGAAAATGAGTTTGAGAAAACGCAAAACCATATTTCAATTATACGAAAAGGGCCTTCCTAAAGCCGAAATAGGCCGAAGGGTTGGGATATCTCGCGAGAGAGTACGACAGATCATTCAACAGGGTATTTAGTTTTTATGTTTAGGGCGAGGTTTTTTAAAAAACCCCGCCTTTTTTATTTTTAATATTGCTTATTTATTTGATTTATAGTATTATATAAAAGCTAAGGGTAAGCCCCAAAAAGGGGTTTTTCTTTTGCTTAATCTTATAAAAATATGGAACTGAGAAATATAGCTATAATTGCGCATGTTGACCATGGTAAGACAACACTGGTTGATGCGCTTTTAAAACAATCGCCTGATTTTAAGCTTAAGGCGGACGCAGCCCAAGAGCTTATTATGGATTCAAACGAACTTGAAAGGGAGCGCGGAATTACGATTTTTTCAAAAAATGCTTCTGTAAAATACCGCGACGTGAAAATTAACATTGTGGACACTCCCGGACATGCCGATTTTGGAGGAGAAGTGGAACGGATTATGCGCATGGTAGATGGTGTTCTGCTTTTGGTTGATGCGAAGGAGGGCCCGATGCCCCAGACAAAATTTGTGCTTCGCAAGGCTATTCAGGCAGGGCATAAAATAATTGTTGTAATTAATAAAATAGACAAGCCTAATGCCAGACCGGCATGGGTTTTAAATGCAACCTACGACTTATTTTTTGAACTTGGCGCAAGCGAAGAGCAAGTTGAGTTCCCGGTTATTTACGCTTCATCAATGCAGGGCAAGGCAGGTTTTACGGCGGAATTAAGTTCTATGGAAAATATTGAGCCGATTTTTGAAACAATTTTAAAAAATATTCCTGCGCCTGTTATTAAAAATGATAAGCCTTTTCAAATGCTTACGGTAAATTTAGCTTATGACAATTATAAGGGAAAAATAGCAATCGGCCGGCTTTATTCCGGGACATTAAAAAAAGGGATGGCAATAGCCCATATCAATCGCGCCGGTGAAATAAAACGCGCCAAAATTAATTCGGTCATGCTTTTTGACGGATTAGGACGGGTAGATGTTGAAGAGGCATATTCCGGAGATATTATTGCAGTTGCGGGAATTCCAGATATTTCAATTGGTGAAACAATCGCTGATATTAAAGATCCGGTTGCTCTTCCAATTATTAAAATAGACGAACCGACCATTAAAATGACCTTTGGCGTAAACACCTCGCCGTTCAAGGGAAAGGAAGGGGAGTATACAACCTCGCGAAACTTAAAAGATCGTTTAGAGCATGAGCTTGAAACAGACGTGGCTCTTTCGGTAAGCCCAGGCGAATCGTCTGATTGCTGGATGGTGTCGGGCAGGGGAGAACTTCATTTGGCAATTTTAATTGAAAAAATGAGAAGAGAAGGATTTGAAATTGAGGTTTCAAAACCGCAAGTTATTTTTAAGGAAGAAAACGGCAAAAAGCTGGAACCAATGGAACTTGTTTCAATTGAAGTGCCGGAGGCATATTCAGGAGTGGTAATTGAAATGATGGGAAAATGTTCCGGAATAATGAAAGATATGCGTACGGATAATGGAGTTGTCCATATGGATTTTGCCGTGCCTACGCGCGGGCTCATTGGAACGCGCGGAGAATTCCTGACAAATACTAAAGGGACCGGAATAATAAACAGTATATTTTTAGGATATGAAGAATACAAAGGCGATATCCATCCGGAAATGCGCGGCTCCATTGTTTCAACTAAAACCGGAGCTTCAAATAATTTTGGGCTGATTACGGCACAGGGAAGAGGAAAACTTTTTATAGGCGCAGGCGTGTCGGTTTATGAAGGAATGGTTGTTGGACAAAATTCAAAATCCGGTGATATGCCGGTGAATGTTTGTAAAACGAAAGAACTTACCAATTTCCGCGCAAAAAATGACGGGCTTCAAGCGCAACTGGAAGTACCTCTGGCATTAACACTTGAAGACGCCTTGAGTTACATCGGTGATGATGAAATGGTTGAAATTACGCCTAAAAGCGTTCGCATTCGAAAAGTATATCTTACGGAAAATGACCGCAAAAAAGTTAATCGCGGAAAGAAAAAATAATTAATTATTTTTTATCCTTAATCGCATTAAGGATTTTCTCAACTTTTTTTATGCTTTCATCGTCAAGAATGGAAACAGCGATCGTTTTGGTCCGCCGGTTGGCGGATATCTTTTTAAGCTTCGCTAATTTCTCTTTCAATTCTTCTTTGGAAAGAACGTCACTTTTGGAAAGAAGTAGATATTCCGGCTTTTTAAGCAGTTCTTTTTTATATTTCCCCAATTCCTTTCTAATAGTTTTATAATCTTTTACAGGGGATTGGGATTCCGCGGAAATAAAATGAAACAGTATTTTGGTTCGTTCAATATGGCGCAAAAATTTAATACCAAGACCCTTGCCGGCAGAAGAGCCTTCAATGAGACCCGGAATATCGGCAAGAATTAGTTCGTAATAAACGCCAAGGTTCGGCTCAAGCGTGGTGAACGGATAATTTGCCACCTTGCTCTTGGCATTTGTAAGTTCATTAAGCATGCTCGATTTTCCGACATTGGGAAGCCCGATAAATCCAACATCAGCGATAAGTTTTAATTCTAATCTTAAATCAAATTTTTCTCCTTCGGTTCCGGATTGGAATTGGGTTGGCGAAGTGTTTGTTGATGAGCGGAAATGAAAATTTCCCCGCCCGCCGATTCCGCCCTTGGCAATAAGCGCGCGTTCGCCGATTTTTTCGACATCTGTATCCTTGCCAGTCGTGAGATTATGGATTGTAGTTCCGACGGGCACCCTTAAAATCAAATCTTTTCCGTCTTGCCCGTCGCGAAACTGGCTTCGGCCGTCTTCTCCTTTTTCCGCTTCAATTTTTTTTTTAAAACGAAACTGGCCAAGCGCGCTTAAATCAACCACGCCTTCAACATAAATACTCCCGCCATTTCCACCGGATGCGCCCGCAGGTCCAAGACTCATCAAATTTTTATTAAAGGCAACCGCGCCCTTTCCTCCATGCCCGGCCTCTATTGTTATTTTTACATCGTCTATAAGCATAATATTTTAATTATATAAAAATTAACCGATTTATCCTATTTTTGTCCGTATTGACTATTATAATAAATAGTTATAAAAATAAAGTAGCACTATTAAAACTAAAAAATTCAAAAGGAGGTTTTGATGATTCACCAATTTTACGTAGTGACAATGACTTCTGTTTATCACGTTAGAGACGGGATAAACAAAAAGGGAAACTGCTGCGGTCCTGAAGCTGAAAAAATTGCACTTAAAGGCGAAAGTAAAGTTCCTGTTGGACACCGCCTTAAAGGCGGCAGGATGGTCGCGATTTGCGACCGGCTAATTATGTACATTCCCGAGGGCGGCGGCATGACCTCTTTTCAGCGAAAGATTGAAATGGTAAATACCAATTATTGGGGAGGTTGTACTTCTTCAATAGTCTCTCTTTTTTTAGTCACTCGAGGAGAGAGAAAAAGAGCAAGGGAATGTTTTCGACACGATGATATTGAGCCCTGCGATCCTCGGTGGCTAAAAGATACCCAAGAAGTGCTGGATAAAATCGGGGACAGCCATCCCGTATTTGAAATCTGCCGGCATCATGGACTTTGCCTCCCAATCTTTGAAAAGCAGGTCTCGTAAGTATTAAAACCGCTCTATTGCGATAGAGCGGTTTTTTTATTTTACTTCCAAATATTAATAAATAAGAGGGGATTTACCGGCACATCGCTAATTTTAATCATAAAATGAAGATGCGGACCAACGGACCTTCCGCTTTCCCCAGTTAAGCCGATAACCTGGCCTTTTGAAACTTTTTCTCCTTGTTTTACGGATATTTCGCTCAAATGCAGATAATTTGAGAAAATGCCAAATCCGTGGTCAACCATTACAAATTTTCCCTCTAAAATATAATCGTCTGCGGTTTTTACAATTCCATCATTAATAGCCATAATCGGAGTGCCTATGTCGGCGCGCAAATCTATGCCATTATGAAAACTTTTGGAATTATTAGAGGGGTCGAAATATGTTTCGCCGAAGTTGGTTGTAATTTCAATATTATTTAATGGCAAGCCAAACGGCTTATTGAAATAGATTTCCGGTTTGGAGGAAGCGTATGTTTCAACAACTTTTTCTCTCTCTTGTTGATATTGAGCAACAAGAGCCGGGCTGGTAATCAACTTAGGCATAACTAGGGTTACAATATTAAAATTTCCAGGATTAATAACAATGTCTTTTGTAGATGAGCCGATGGCAAGCTGGACGATACCAGTTGCAGTATCGGCTGAAAACGGAACTAAAGCATTCCACTCGCCGTTATAATTGAAAAAATTATATGTTTTATTTTGAAAAACAAAACTTGAACTGGCATTTTGGAGATTTTTAAAAACAACGCGCAATGTTTCGCCTTGTGTTATTTCATTTCCCGGAATGAGTTTTATTGAGGGCAGGGGAGAAGCCGGCGGATTTGCCAGTTCAGTTTCCGGCGCCTGAACAACAAGTTGATTATTTTTAAAAATAAAACCAATGATTAAAATCACCGCGAAAATCAATATTAAAATAAGTGCTTTTTTCACAATTATGATTGTTTTATTTTTTATCAATCAGTTCTTTTAAATATTGATTCAAGTCAAAACTTCCTTTTTCTTCAAGCGAATCAAAAACAATTTCGAGCGTTTCGTATATTATTTTGGCAATGTTTTTATCTTTTATCATAATGGCCCGTTTAGCTTCCGGATTTCCCAGTAAAACGATATTTGGGGTTGCCATTATTTCACCGGGCCCAAGCAATAATTTGTCCTGAACCGCTATTTTTAATCCAAGACCCCTTCCAATATGGGATTTTATTTCCTGTTTATTAAGAGTGTCAAAAATATCAAGTATTTTTTTATTAATTACGCCTTTAATAATTATTTTTCTTTTTTTGAAAGTATGGTGAGCTTTCTGGACAAAAGAAAAGGGGAGTCCGTAAAATTCTCCCTTAGCCGCTTTTACTCCTTGAACGGATAAAATCACAGTTTCTTTGGGTAAGGTTAAAAAATGATTATAAGCGTCAATTATTTCATTACCGCTGTAAATTCTGAAAATATTTTTGTTCCAATCTTTTTTATAAACTCTTTTCCAAATAGATTTTATTCCTTTTTTGTTTTTTTTCGCCAAACCTAATTTTTCAAGCCGTTTCAGGCGGTATTGGATGGTTGTTCTCCAAATCAGGGTTTCTCTCGCCAGTTCCGAAGGATAAGTCGGGTTTTCGCCGATTATCCTAAGTATTTCTTTGTCTATTTTATCTAATCCCAACATAATTTGTCCCAGTGTATCATTGACAAATAATTTGTCAATGCTGGTTTAGAAAGTGTTTGCTTATATTACTTTATCAATGATTGACGTTTTGGGTCGGGTTTTAGAAGTGTTTTTATATAATAGTAATCACTATGAGCATAGCGATATTGTATTTGATAATTTACCTGTTTATTTTAGGTTTGATTACTTGGAAATCGTCGCGTCGGGAAAGTGCCAGCGATTATTTAAATAGTTCGAAAAAACTTACTGCCTGGGAATCTTCTTGGACGACGTTTGCTTCGGTTTTGACTGGCTACAATTTTGTCATAGGCATAACCTTCGCTTATTTGTACGGATTTTGGTATTTAATGGCTTTTGTCGGGGCGGCCGGAGCTTTTGTTGTCTTATATTTTATGTTCAAAAAACAGCTTTCCGGATTTCAGGAAAAATTCAATCTTTTTTCAGTTGGGGATTATTTTGGTTTAAAATACGGCATCTTTTCAAAAAAGTTCATTAATACGGTCTTATGCGCCTCTTTATTTTTATTTTTAATCCTGCAGATTTTCGTCAATACCCAGCTTTTTTCCATATTACTTGATATAAGCAAAATATCTGCCTTGCTTCTTACAACCGGAATTGTTTGTGTTTATCTCTGGCTTGGAGGATTTAAGGTTTCAATCAAGACAGACATATTTCAAGGAATTCTAATATTGCCCATAATTTTAATTGTATTCTTTTTCCCGCCGCATTTTTCCATGGATAAATTGCCTATGGCTTTTGACACAAGCCAATTAGGATTTGCAATTGGCTTGGCCTTGGTACAGTTTTTAACTTTAATCGCCCAGCCGGAAAGCTTCCAAAGAATTTTTGCCGCTAAAGATTCTGTTGCCTTAAAAAAGGGATTAATAACCGCCTTTGTTTTAATAGCCTTAGTTGCCGGAGCAATTGCTTATTTGGGCATCAACTTTAAATTTGCCGGCGTCCAGATGGACCCGTCCAGTTTATTTACTGCCGGGGTTATTGGCGCGCTTCCGGGATGGCTCGGCTCGCTCTTATTGGTTTCTCTTGTAGCCGCTTTCATGGGCACAATGGATTCGAGCGCTTTTGCTCTCGGAGTATTACTCGCCGGGGCGTCAAGCAGGTCAGAGAAATCAGCGGTTTTAAAAACCCGATATTTTATGCTCGGCGGGACAGTTATTGCCGCACTGGCATCTCTTTATTTGTTTTCGTTTCTATCCTCGGTTTTTGCCCTGATTTCTTTAATATCTATTATCGGTACCGGATTGTTAATTTCTTTTGTCGTAAAAAAAATAAGACCATTGGAAATAAATGTCTTTCTTATTGCTGGTACGATTTCTTTTATAGTCGGATTATTATATAAATTCATAACCGATAATCCACTAACAGCCCTTATTCCGAGCGGGGTCGGGATAGTGGTATTTCTAATAGTGAGATTTTACAAAAGGGAAAAGATAGGCACTGCTACAAACTTTTAATATCCTTAACTAATTCCGGGAGTTTTTCTTGTTTAAAATGTCTGCGGTCAATAAAGGTTCGGCCAGTTGCAGTTTTTAGGGCTTTTTTAAATTTCTCAAAATCAGCAAAAGGAACCACTGGATCATCTTTGCTGTGATAGAGAAAAATTTTACCTCCTTGTTTTTCAAGTTTTTCCAAACTCTCCGGCAGTTTAAAATCGGCCAAAGATTCTTTTATCTCTATTTCGTCAAAAACCGGCGCAATAAGAAAAGTGGCTATAATCTTTTTCGGCAAATCATTTTCGGATAAATATTTAGCAAGAAATGTTCCGCCTAAAGAATGGCCGACTAAAATAACTTCGGGTTCAAAATAGGGGACGAACTTTTCAAACCAGATTTTCCATTCGAGATATTTGGCGTTTTGCTTGTTTGGCATCCCCGGCGCGATTACTTCGTAATCTTCACCGAGTTTTTCATTAAGAGATTGTTTCCAATCCTTTTCGAGTTTTCTATATCTTTCAAAATCAATATCTTTCCAATCTTTCAAAAAAGAAAGATATTCTTCATAAGTGTTAAAAGTATCTCCTCCGTGAACTAGTATAATTTGTTTTTTCATGGCTTATTTTAAAATAAAGTCAATTAAAATTCCCCAAATTAGAGCAAGACCGGAAGTAATAAAAATGAATATATAATTCCATTTTTCCCAAGAAGAAACAAGAGTGCGAACGACATAACCCATAGCCGCCCGTTCTTCCGGGTTTAATCCTTGTACTTCATCTATTTTTTCAGATAAACGGTATTTAACAATCAAATCAGTACGTTTTTCGGAAATTTGAAAACGATGTATAAAATAAATAATAAAGCCGATTGTTCCGATATACCAAGAAACTTTAACCCAAATCGGATCAAGACCGGTCAATACGATAATAATGCGATAGGCAAAGGTAGCGATAACTCCAGCCCAAAAAAAAGCCATGCGGATTATTTTTTTATGAGGTTTAAAATTTTCCATTTAAATACGTATTTCTATTTTAAGTTATCATCGTTTAATTTGATAATACCTTAAACAACTTCCGGCAATTCAGTACAGGATTTTTCGTTTTCTATTTCGCCGGAGAAATGTCCCATATCGTGTTTTACGATAATTTCGGCATCAAGCTCTTTTTTAAATATTTCGCCGTGCTTTAAATCAACAAACGGGTCGTTGTCGGAATGAATTGCGATAAATCCATTTTTTGACTTATCTTTTATTTTTTCAAAATCAATCGGGGTTTGAAAATAATTTGAGAGCTCTTTATATTCTAGGTCATCAGTAAACCCAGCGACTAAAACAACTCCACCAACTTTCTCATTTTCTTTAAGAGTTTCGAGATAGCGGAAAATGGTAATGCAACCGACGCTATGGCCTACTAAAAATAATTCTTCATCCGGCTTTCCAATTTGTTGAGTAAGGTAGGGAACCCATTTATCTTGTTTTGGATTTTCCGTATCTGGAAATTCAGGCACCTTCACTTCAAATCCTTTTTCTTCAAGCTGTTTTTTGGTGTAGGGATACCAGCAATAATTTGGATATCCTTCCCAGCAATGAATTATTACGACGCGTTTCATATTTAAATTTTATTGCTTTTTGGGTCTAAAATCAATAAAATACTATCTTATTGACAACTAATATATAAATATACTATAATAATATTATAAGCAATTTGATAATTTAATAAGCAGAAAACTAATTCTTTATTCAAGAAGGAGAAATAATCATGAGTAATCTTGGCACTCAAGAAAATATCAGAGTTAAAACCGTTGGTATTTTAAGGGAGTATCTTTCTAAGTTAGAAAATGTTCAGTTTAATGAAGATTTTCTAAGGTGGGTTTTCCCTGAAATTCCGAGGGTGGCCCCGCCTTTTTCCGGACAGATTTCAACTTTAACCCTTACAGAACATACACCGGGTTCTAAAATCCGCGCAGAAAGAGGTAAAAGATTAACTTTTTTTCTCAAGGAATTTGTTGCAATTTTATATTTTTTAGCCCAAGAATGTCAAAAAGGGGGAGAAAACGGCCCACTTCTGAATAACTACAATCCCAATATTTTTCGCGTTCGTATTGACAAAGGAGAAGGGGGATATATTATTCCGATAGTCGTACGCCGAGATCGTCGTCTTCATTCGTGGAGTGTATTTTACACTCGAGGTATGGAATTTGACGATTTAATGTTGAATCCTCAAGCCAGGGTATTTTCCCCGGAATGATTTTTATTACAGTTCTTATTCTATAACACTAGGGTAAGAACTGTTTTTTTATTGCTTTTTTAGCTTGAAATCAATAAAATAAAGAAAATATTGCCGGATCGTCTAATGGTAGGACACCAGGTTTTGGTCCTGGGTATCGGGGTTCGAATCCCTGTCCGGCAGCCGATAGAATTTGTTCAAGCTATGCTTGATTACAAATTCATCGCTCAGCAATGATAATTGCTGAGTACACTACGATTTGATTGCAAAATTATCATCCCGAACGAATGTGAGGGATAAAGAAGTGTTATTTATATATTTATGAAAAACCAAAAAGGATTTATTCAGATACCGTTTTTAATCACGATTGTTGTAGGTATTTTAGTTATTAGTGGTATTAGTTATATAGGGGTAAAGCAATATAAAAATTATCAATTAGAAAATACTGGCGATGCGGAATTAACTCAAAACATTCAACAGCAAAATAGTTCAGAGGAAATTAAAGAGCTAAGACGTGAGTTAGAAAAATTTAAAAATCAGAAAGCGCAAGCTATAACTGTTGTAACGCAGGAAAATAATAAGGAAGCTAAACCACAAAATACGAATATAGAATCAGAAACTATTCAAGAAAAAAATACAGAATCATATTTGTCTCAAATTCAAGTTCAAAATAAAACACCAAGTATATCTGAAATTGTCGGCCATTGGAGATTCTTCACCGCAAAAGTAGAAAATTTAAGTACATCGGGTTCGGGTTCTGGTTTAATTATAAAAAGTTCGGATGGGAGCTTTAAGGTTTTAACAAATAAACACGTTGTTGAAAAAGGAACTGTTTTCAACATAAAACTTCCCGGTAATCCAATGGATAATATTCTTCGGAGTAGTATTAAATATATAACTCCGGGCTCAGCAGACTTTGCAACTATTTCACTAGGGGATTCCAATGAATATTTAAAAAATCTTATTGCTGGAGAGGCCTATTACGGAATTTGCACCGAAAATCAAAAACCTGCACTAGGTGATGAAATTGTAATACTTGGTTATCCTACAATTGCTGGATCTCAAATAGATGTTACCGTAACTAAGGGTATAATTTCTGGTTTTGAAGGAATTTATTTTATAACCGACGCCAAAATTAATCCTGGTAATTCAGGGGGTGTCGCGATAAACATCAGAAATAATTGTTATTTTGGCATACCAACGTATATAGTAACATCTGAATATAATCCCGCTCATAACCCAGAAGCGGTAACTGAAGCTCTTGGTAGAGTACTTGATATTTGGAAGGTGGTGGGACAATTTTGATAATACTGATTCAAAAGCCTTGGCACTAGACCGGGGAACACAGCTTGATAAAACGGTATATTTATTAGATAATTCTTAAAATGCCACTTATTAAACAGCCAGAAAAACCACGAACAGAAATTTCTAAAAATGTAAGTCTTGAGGGCATCAGCTATAAATCTTTAATTATATCTATAATTTCTTTTATAGTCGGTGTTGTCTGTGTTTTAATTTTGCAAAATTCACTCTCGGAAAAAATTAGTTTTTCTACCTTTGATTTAATTAATTTTTTGGTTGTAATAGGGCTAAGTGTTGCCTCGGCCACCCTAGCAATGGTTGCTATTGTATTGGGTAAAAAATCAGAGGAAATTATTGTGTCGCGTAGTGACCAAAGCATTAAGCATCAAACCGAGATATTTCAAGAAACTATAAAGGCTTTAGCAAAAATTGAATCTTCGAGTGGTATAAATGAAAAACGCATTGAGGATGTTTTAAAAGTGGTGGGCGGTACGGGGCTCAGAGACGAAAAACGAATAAACGAAGAAACGAGAAAAATTCTTACTTCGCCATCAACTATAGATGCGAGGAAACAGATTGAAAAAATCCGATTAACAAACAAAGAAAGTCAAGAATATCATGATAATATTTTGAATGAAGTTAGAAAAATAAACAAAATAAAAATATTCAAGGCGGGCGAAGGAAATTTTTCGGGAACTGGGCACAAATTAGTTGACGGTGTATTTAAATTTAAAAAAGAAACATTTTCACTTAGTATATTTTATATCGATGACCCATTGAATATTTTTGATTCTTTTAGTAAGGGATTATTAAGTGGATATATTTTGCGACTCGCTAGAGAGATATCTAAAAATGTTTTTCATAAATCATTTCTGATTTTCAATTTGCCTGTAAATAAAGATGTTAAATTTAATAACATGTATAAAAATACGATGCTTCCATTGAGTCGAGAAATAAGACAAAATTTAAATATCTTTACTGGAAATCCCCAAAATATAATTCAACAAATTATAAAAGAACAAAAAATAAACATTAGTAAAAAACAAAAATAAGACCTTGCGACAAATTCCCGAAAGAGTATTTCTAAAACTGAGACGGTCAGTTAAAACGTCCAAATATAGTTCCAACATTATTCCACAGCCTCAGCCGATAGAATTTGTTCAAGCTATGCTTGATTACAAATTCATCGCTCAGCAATGATAATTGCTGAGTACACTACGATTTGATTACAAAACCATCATCCCGAACGAATGTGGGGGATAAAGGAGCGAAGCGACGAGGGACTTTAGTCTAAAAATAAATTTATGAAAACAATTTTAATTTTGAGAAAAATATTATACTAATCCTATGGGCATAAAGGTTGAATTTAACCCAGATTTGGCGCTAAGGGATATATCTGAGTTCAAAAATGGAAACAGGAAAGAAAAAGAATGTATTCCCGAGAACATCAAGGTGGGGAAGATTTATCCTTTTTTAAAAGAGGGGCAAAGAAATTATTGGCTTGAAGGAGAAATTCCCTTACTTGAAACTAAAGGGAATCAAAATCTTTCCAAACCAAAAGCAAGTATTATAATTTTAGAAGCAATGCATTTTATTAATGAGGGGAATCTTTATACGAAGGGAAAGTATAAGGTCATAGAATTATTTAATGATGATAAGGTCCATTTTGATGGATTTACTAAAATAAATGATTAATATTATAAAATAATCTTTATATTTGTTAATATTTATATATTGTCTTATGAAGAAAAATATTAAAGCTGTAGATTTTTTTTGTTCAGGCGGAGGAATGACCTCTGGTCTGGTGCAAGCTGGCATAAATGTTATTGCTGGAATTGACAATGATCCAGTATGTAAAGATACGTATGAAAAAAACAATCCAGGTTCAAAATTTATTCTTGCAGATGTTTTTAAATTAAAAGAAAAAACACTTGAAAAACAACTCAAATTAAAAAAAAATGACGATCAGTTAATAATGATTGGTTGTAGTCCTTGTCAGTTTTGGTCAATTATTAGAACTGATAAAATAAAATCTACTAAATCAAAAAATCTTCTTATTGAATTCAAGAGGTTTGTCGATTACTTCAATCCAGGATATGTTTTGGTTGAAAATGTTCCAGGAATCTTGGGGAAAAAAGATAAAAGTGGTTTAGATAAATTTATTACGAACCTGGAGAAAACGGGGTACAAAGTTCACTATGAGATTGTAAACATGAATGACTATGGCGTACCCCAATCTCGAAAAAGATTTTCTCTTATTGCTACTCGATTATCTAAAAACAAGATTTCTCTCAAACCTCACAAAGGAACTAGGACGTCAGTAAGGGATTTCATTGGAGTTAAAAATGGTTTCGCATCAATAGGTCCAGGACATAAAGATAGTTCAAATTTTAATCACAGTGTAGCTGAATTATCAGAAAAAAATATTAATCGTCTTAAAAAAACTTCTAAGAATGGCGGATCTTGGTTTGACTGGGCAAAAGACAAAGAACTGAAGAGGAAATCTTATCGAGGATTAGGTTTCAGAGATAACTATGGACGTATGTATTGGGACAAGCCCGCGCCTACAATAACAACGAAATTTTTTAGTATTTCTAATGGAAGGTTTGTTCATCCTGAAGAAAACAGAGCAATTTCGATTAGAGAAGGTGCCACACTTCAAACTTTTCCCAAAAACTATGTTTTTTATTCAAATAATATCACTGATACGGCGCGTATGATTGGTAACGCAGTTCCTCCGTTATTTGCTAAGAAGCTCGGAGAGATAATACTAAAAAATCATGCCATTAGGTAAAAAGAAACTGGAGATGACTTTTACTCCAAACACCATTGAACATTTAGGTGTACGGATGTATTCAACTTTGCCACCAGTCATTGCAGAACTTATAGCAAATTCACAAGATGCTGATTCCACAGAAGTCCACATACATCTTAAAGATGAGGGTAAAGAAATTGTCGTTTTTGATAATGGGCATGGAATGTCTTTTATTGATATAAATGACAAATTTTTACGAATTGGACGCAATAGACGTACAGATGAAAAAAGCCAGCTTTCTCCAGGCGGTAGAAAAGTAATAGGAAAAAAGGGATTAGGGAAACTATCTTTTTTTGGTATTGCACATGAAATAGAGATTCAAACAACACAGAATTATAAAAGAAACTCTTTTGTAATGAAGTGGGGTGATATATTATCGGAAGAAGATAAAGAGAAACAAAAAATTTATTCCCCAATGATTCTAGAATACGATCTAAAATCTAAAGAAGAAAAAGGAACAGTAGTAATCTTAAGAGATATTCAGCGTACTACTAATTTTGATGCGGATACTCTTGCGGATAATTTATCAAAGTATTTTATTATAGATTCAGATTTTAATATTTATATAAAACACAATAATGAAAAAGAAATATTAATTAAAAACGAAAGAAAGTATTCAAAATTAGTGAAAGAGGTTGAGTGGAATGTACCTAAAGATATTGGATTAGATACTAAATATGAAAGAAAAAGTGAAATCAAAGGGCGTTTGATCGCAGCTGAAAAGCCTATACCACCCGCTACTAATATGAAGGGTATCACTTTATTTTCTCGTAATAAGTTAGTAAATTATCCTGAGTATTTTTCAGACAGTACATCGAGTCATTTTTTTACCTATCTAACAGGTTGGCTAAAAGTAGATTTTATAGATGACCTAGGAGAAGATGTAATAGGTACAAACCGGCAATCATTAAATTGGGGACATCCAGAAATGTTTAAACTAAGGGAACACCTACAGAAAATGCTTCGGTGGCTTGAAACAGATTGGCGCGCCAAGAGAGCAAAAATTAAACAAAAAAAATTAGAAACCAAAACAGGCTTAAAAATTAGTGAGTGGCGAAAACATATTCCAGAAGATATAAACAGTAATCTTGATTCAATTATTGCAGCTTTAATAAAAGACGCTGAACTGTCAGATGAAAAAGCGGCAAGTAGTTTGAAGGGATTACAAAATATAGTCAAGCCATATCCATACTTTCAGTGGCAAAATTTACATCCAACGTTACATAAATTAGTTTTTCCATATTATAAAAATGAGGATTATTATAATGCTGTATCTGAGGGGGTAATAAAATATATTAGAGAAATCCAAAACAAATCATCATCTCCATTAACCGACTCCGCATTGATCAGGCATGTTTTTAGTCCAGATCAATTGCCATCTCCAGCTCCTCCAGTTATTCCAGAATTGTCAGTTACAAAAAAATTCAAAAGACCAAATGGAAACAACTTTGAAAATAAAACAACTAAAAGTATCGGTGTTGGCCATGGTCTTCTTGCTCGTGCCATGTGGTCTGCTTTTAGAAATCCTATTCACCATGAACTAGCATCGGACTTAAAAAATTCCGGCCTTTATACTGAACAAGATTGTTTAGATGCTTTAAGTCTACTTTCTCATCTGTTTCGTAGACTTGATGATGCCGAGACAACGTAAAGGCACTCTAGGAGCGTCGAGGTGATATTATAAAGATGCTTAAAAAATCCTTATACTGATTGAAGGGTTTAAATACTAGACCGGGGAACACAGCCGAAATATATGCAATATATAAAAGATAAAAAATCCGAAATTTGGAATCGCCGTAATAAGGACGGCGGTGAACCCTATAAAAGATTAGTGACGGATCCGATAATTCTTCGATTAATTAAACCGACTTTTGGAAAGGTAGTGGTTGATGGGGGATGTGGAAATGGTCATCTGTCTAAAAAAATTGCTAAAAGAAAACCTAAAAAAATATTTTTATTAGATTATTATGAGGGTAATCTTAAATTTGCCAGAAAAAATCTAATAGGTCTGAAGGGTAATTTTAAATTTATTCAGGCTGACTTCCAAAAATCTATAAGATTAGATTCTGAAATTGCTGATTATGTTATTTCAAGCTTTGTCTTAAATGAACTAGAAAATATCAAAAAAATAAACAAAGAAACATTCAGAATTTTAAAACCAGGAGGATTTTATGTTATCGCAGTGCTTCATCCACTTTATGATTTAACGCAATATCTTTCAGAAAAATTAACTGGACAAAGTTCTAAAAAATTAAAGCCAACACTTTCTTATTTTGAAAAAGGGAAATCATCTTTCGTTTTTAATCCTGGAACAATTTATGAAATAACCGCTCCTAATTATCACAGAACAATCGAAGATTATTTTTTCTCATTAAAGAAGATTGGTTTTGTAATAGATCAAATTATAGAACCCAAAATTAATATGAGATTATTGAAAAACGCAAAACGATTTAAAAGTGATGTTATATTCCCAATATCATTAATCATTAAGGCGATTAAGCCAAGGTAGATTTTTCAAGACAGTTCCAACATCATTCCATAGCCTCAGCTGATTAGATTTTCTTAGCGAGGAATGAGCTTAGAAAATCAATCATCCCGAGGAGTGAAACGACGAGGGACCCCGTCAAACCCAAGAAATAAAATGTTATCATATACCCATGTTTTTCATCTACGTCCTCAAATGCGCTGATAAATCATTTTATGTCGGTTGCACCAATAATCTTGAGAAACGCTTAAAACAACACAATGATTCCAAATGGGGCGCGCATTATACAAAAATTCGAAGACCAGTTTCATTAAAATATTGCGAAAGTTATAAAACTTTAAAAGAAGCTCGGCAACGCGAGGCCGAAATCAAGAGTTGGCGCAAGGAGAAGAAATTAGCTCTAATTAATAAATAGGAAACTAGCCCAATCAGTATGAATAAAATTGAAAGCATTATTAAAAAATTAAAGAAAGATTTAAAAATAAAATTTAAATCCGAAAGTAGCGGACATGATATTTATCATCTTCAACGAGTTTTAAATTTAGCATTAAACATTCAAAGTGAAGAAAGAAAAGGGGATCGATTAGTCATTGCAGTTGCCTCTTTCTTGCACGACGTTCATAGAATTATTGAGAGAGAAAGCGGGAAATTTTGTTCACCCAAAAATTCTTTAGTTAAAATCAGAAAAATTTTAGAAAAGACAAGTTTGCCGGAAGAAAAGATAAAAAATATTTTACATTGTATAGAATTTCATGAAGAATATAGTTTTTCCAAAAAAGGGAAAACTGTTAAAGATATTGAAACATTAATTTTACAAGACGCGGATAATTTAGATGCTATTGGAGCAATAGGGATTGCAAGGGGATTTATGTACGGGGGAGCAAATAATATTCCCATGTGGCGACCAGAAATTCCTTTTAAAAGAAAACACTTTAATGAGTCTAAAAAAGATGTTTCTGAAATTCATCATTTTTATAGTAAATTATTGAAGCTAAAAGACAACATGAACACAAAAGCTGGAAAACGTATGGCGGTTTATAGGCATCGTGTCATAAAAAATTATCTTGATGAATTTTTTGTCGAATGGGAAGGAATAAGATAAATTTATGAAAAAAGCATTATTAATTATTTTAATAATTATAGTGGGATGGGCTCTTTTGAGATTTGTTATAGGTGGGTCTGAAGATACCTGGATTTGTGATAAAGAAGAAGGCGAATGGGTAAAACATGGAGTTCCTAGTGCACCCATGCCAACTGAACCTTGCGGTTAAATGGTTTGAAAGAATCCCAGCATTAATCCCTGAATTAATTCAAGGATTCTTTTATTGACAAATACTATTAGATGTTCTAATATATTAAAAGCTCATTAACTAGGTAATCATTACATATAAACCTTCTACTTAGGAGTGAAAAATGCCGCAAATCTATTTAAAAATAGCTCCCGTGGCCCAATCGGCAATGACCCAAGAGGTTTTAAAAGAAATCGATGAAGAGTTTAGCGAGAGAATATGGACATTATGGAGTATACCTGAAAACGATGTTGCATTTTCGGCCGAAAATCTTATTTATACTCGGGGTGAAGCAGATATTCAAATTGAAATACGCTATACTGCTGGGACTGATGAATATAACAAGGGTGAGCTATTCGATCTGGATAAAGGCAAACAACGCCTTCTATCTGATTCTTTGGGTATTGTAATAAAAAGGATTCTGACTCAAAAAAATCTCTCTTTTAGTGTTTCTGTTTGGATTAAACCTTCTTATCACGGCATTTTCAGACCGCCGAGTGTGTAATTAATTATTTCCCGCCGTATATAATTTATGTATGCGGCGGTTTTTTATTTCCTTAAATTGAAGTGATATAATAAAAAATAACCCCCAGAGATTAAAATAGCATGATTAGCGTCATTACTCCTTGTAAAAATATTATCAGTGGAGGAAGACAATCATTTTTTCAAAAAATGGTTGCTACTCTTTATAAACAAACCTATCAAGATTTTGAGCATATTTTAGTTGACGGCGATTCTGAGGATGAAACAGCTGATTTATTGCAAAAGCATTTGAGAAACGGCCACATTGATACATTAATTTCTGAAAAAGACAATAATTTATACGAGGCCATTAATAAAGGGCTAAAAATTGCAAAAGGCGAATACATTCATGTAATGACTACGGATGATTATTTTGCCACGAATGGTTTTTTTGAAAAATCCCTGGAAGCAATGGAAAAATACAAAGTTGATTTCACTCATGCTGATAGGATTATTATAAAGCGGGACGGCGGCAAGCCCTCAATAAAAAGGGGAGATGAAAGAACCGCTTTTTTTAGAATGCCATTTAGATATCAAACAATGCTTATAAGAAAAAATATATACGATGAGCTTGGTCCTTTTGATGAAAAATTTGAGATAGCATCCGATTACAAATTCATGCTGAAAATGCTTTTAGCGGATAAGAAGGGTTATTATTTTCCGAAAATATTTATCCATTCCCTTGAAGGCGGCGTTTCCGCTAACAGACAAAAATGTATTAAAGAAGTTACTCAAGTCCTCTTTGAATGTTATGGAAAAAAATATAGCCTAACAATAAAAGACTGCAGAAATATTTATCAAAAGAAAATATCTCCTGATTTATTTTCTAAAATTCTTTCCAATGTAAAAGATAAAAGAATACTTGAATCATTGAAGTATTGCTATGAGCATGAAAGAATCGCCTAACAACAAAGAAAATAAAAAAGGGCATACGCAAATTTCTTTGCGTATGCCCTGAGCTTACTTCACTATAGCCGGTTCGCAGGTGAGCAAATCCACCAGGTCTTTTGCTTCGGCGATTTTCTTTTTAATCACCCATGGAGGAAACATTTGTTTCGCCCACTCGGTATAAAATTTGAGATTCTTGTGAAATTCACCTTGCATTTCCAGTACTTCAAGCGGGGATTTTCCCCACTCCATTGAGAGACCGAAAACAACCTGTTGAATCCATGCCACGCTTAATGCCTGACTTATATCCGCATCCCGGAGGATTTGAACAAGAAGAGATACTTCGCCCGAAGGAATTTTATATGGATATTCGGAAAGGGTAATGAGGTATCCGATATCGTCCCGATATTCTTTATCCTCGAGGGCCAGATGTTTTTCCAATCCGGCAATGGCCTTTGCGATATTAATTTCATCAGAGCCGGGCTTTCCAGTATGGTTAAAATCATGAAACAGCGCCGCGATTAATAAATTGCGCATTTCTCTTTTTGATAAAACCATGCGGTAACAAAGGCAGGCCTGGTAACAAAGCCACAGTGCATGGCACATATGCCGGAAGTTATGATATGGATTATTCAAGTTCCGGGCATTATCAAAAACGGCTTGAAAATAATACGTTAAATTCCCCTCATAAACGCTTCCATCATTTCTGACGATTTCGGGAATATTCCCTTGAATTTCCAGTGTGGGACTCATTTTTCCTCCTGGTTAAAATATTAAATTTGAAATGTACAAAAATTAATTTATATTATAATTATATCAGACAAAAACCATTTTGTCAATATTTAAAATTGTCAATTCCTTAAGTTTTCTATTATCGCCACCTCCAAGGGCACAAGTACAAAAGGCGAGTATCTCATTTCACTGTAGGCGCGAATCAGCAACTTTATTAAATTAATCGTTTTTTGCGCGTCTATTTCCTTGCTATGCTTTTTAATATTTTGGAGTTCGTTGTCAGTCAGTTCCTTTAAAAACATTTTTTCTAATTCGGGACTGAATTTTAACGCCAAAATCCGGCGGAAATAATGAATTAAGTTCTTGGTAAATAAAACCGTATTATGTCCGCCTTCTCCTATTTCAGAAACATATTTTAGGGCGCCGGCCAAATCATTTTTGATAATCAAATTTGCCAGTTCGGAAGTTCTGGTAAAAGAAACTTGTCCGATTGTTTTTTCGACGTCATCTACATCAATAAGCGGGTCTTTAGTTTCTTTTCCAATGGAAGCGATTTGGTCCAAAAGCGATTCGGCGTCGCGGAAACTCCCGCCGCCGCTGGCGGCAATCATCTCAAGGGCCTCGTCGTTTATCGGTATTTTTTCCTCTTTCGCCATTTTTTTCAGCTTTCCAATAATAATTTGAAGCGAAAGCTTTTTAAAATGAAAAATTTGGGTACGGGAAATGATGGTTGCAGGCATTTTTTCAAATTCCGTAGTAACCAAAATAATAATGGCGTGAGAAGGCGGTTCTTCCAGTGTTTTTAAAAGCGCATTAAAGGCATCTTTAGTTAATTGGTGTGCTTCATCAATTATGTAAACTTTATACTTGAACGAAGAAGGGGAGACGCGAATGCTTTCTTTTAAGTCGCGGATTTCATCTATTCCGCGGTTTGAAGCAGCATCTATTTCAACAACATCCAATGCCCGTCCCTTATCTATTTCAAGGCATGCCTCGCACTTATTGCAGGGTTCTCCTTTTTCTTTGAATTTTGGGTCGCTTGCCCTTGTTTGGCAATTTGCCAGTTTTGCGATAATTCTCGCTGTAGTTGTTTTCCCTGAACCCTTGGAACCATAAAAAAGATAAGCGTGCGCCAAACGGTCTAACCTGCCGGCATTTTTTAAAATTTTAGCAATAGTGTCTTGGCCTAAAACGTCAGATAAAGTTTTCGGCCTATATTTGCGGTATAAAGCTAAAGCCATACGTCAATTTTACGGTTTCTACTAATTAAATTCAAGAAATAAAAAAGACCCCGGAATTCTCCGAGGTCTCACACTTTTGTGCCGTTTAAACCCTAATCCTTTTCCTCTTTTAGTTTTACCGGAATGATTTCCACAAAGGGACAGACTTTCCGATGAACCGCAGAGCAATATTCCCGAAAGAGCAAACCAACTTCGGAACGCCAGAATATTATTATGCCCCATGCAATTATCAGAATCGCTATAATACAAACTGCACTGACTGCACTGAGAAAAAATATCCCACCGTGCTTTATAAAGAAATCCAAAGCCGTTGTGATGTATGTGATTATACTACTACTAATACTTGGCCAGGAAAGTATATATATTCCATAGACTGCGATAGCCGGAATGATTATCGATATCGGATAAACGCGATGTCCGCGGACTGTCGGCCAACGCCTAAAGTGCGTCGTAATCGCGGGCGGGTTTTTAGAAGTAAATCTTTTAGCTATTAAGAAAACAACTATTGAAATACAAGCGATACAAAAGCTACCGAGCACTAAAATTAATGGCCAAAAAATGAAAAACCCCAATAAGAATCTCCAGAAAATTTTACAGAGACTTATCTGTTTTTTGAATAGGTTTCCCAAGAAGGCTACATTATAGATAAATCCGTCTTCCTTGATTTTCATAACATCTCCTAGGGTTTAAGGATTTAAAGTTGTCAAAACTACTGACTATATATTACAAAATTAATATATTTATGTCAAGTTAACAATAAAAACGAAAATATTTGAGTATATCTTGACTTTTTCCAAAGCCCTGCTATAATGCTATTATTATGAGTAGACAGGCAGTATTTATGCTGCTTTTTTTAATACTGGCAGTTATTGGATTGGAGCCGTTTATTACAAGCGGTTTTGTGTTGAATAATGGCGATATCTCGTTTTACGGCGGGCTGGAGGATTCTTTAGCCCTTATAAATAAAACCCTTTTGGCGAGTTATTCAGGTAAAATTATTGAAACGGAAACAATTGAGGTTCCGCTTACCGCTTATTCCAGTTCGGTTGATGAAACTGATGATACGCCATTCATTACCGCTTCAGGAAATTATGTTAGAAATGGAGTGGCGGCCGCCAACTTTTTACCTTTTGGCACTAAATTCAGAATCCCGGAGGTTTTCGGCGACAGAGTTTTTGTTATTGAAGACAGAATGAATAGAACTTATAATTACAGAATAGACATTTGGTTTCCTTCAAAAGAGGAGGCTATAAGATTCGGCTATAAAGTCGCTGAGGTAGAAATTTTTTAACTGTAAAATTAATTATGCGTTACGCTTCTTACTTTATTGGAGGAATAATTATCCTCGCTGGTTTATTTTTTTTATTGAATCAAGAGAGTAACCTTGTTGAAATTTCCAATTTAAACAGTTTGACCGCGACAATAACGGATTTAAAAAAAGAGAATCCGGATTTGGATGCACCTCTGCAGAAACCGCTTATAAATCCACCTTCGGAAATAAATGCAATTTATTTTACCGGCTGGTCGGGAGGAAATGAAAGAAAAATCAATTATTTAATCGACCTCGCTCGAAAAACCGAAATCAACTCGGTTGTTTTGGATATTAAAGATTATTCCGGATATATCACATACGACATAAACATCCCGGAAACTGAAAAATATAAATCAAAAGAAGTTAAGATAGCGAAGATAAACGCTTTGATAAAAAAACTTCACGATGAAGGAATATACGTCATCGGCAGAATTTCGGTTTTTCAAGACCCAGTACTTGCCAACGCCCGGCCGGATTTGGCAATAATGAGTTCTTCTACCGGAAAAATTTGGCTGGATAATAAAGAGCTTGCTTGGATCGACCCGGCGGCGAAGGAATCGTGGGATTACAATATCGCCATAGCCAAAGATGCCCAAAACAGGGGATTTGACGAGCTTAATTTTGACTATATCCGCTTTGCTTCCGACGGAAATCTGAATGATATGGTTTTTCCTTTCTGGGATGAAATAACCCTAAAAAGATATGTGATAAAAGATTTTTTTGAATATTTGAGGCAAAATCTTCCAGATGCCAAACTCTCGGCCGACCTTTTTGGAATAGCAACCATTGCTAAAGATTTTGGGGTTGGGCAGACATTGGAAGACGCCTTTCCTTATTTTGATTATATCGCGCCGATGGTTTATCCGTCGCATTATGCCAGGGGGTTTATTGGCTATCAGAATCCGGCGCTGTACCCGTATGAAGTTGTAAAATATTCAATGGAGGAAGCACTTAAAAGATTAAAGAATTATGAATTAAAAATTAAAAATGAAATGGCAAGCAGTACGGTCGCAACCGGCACGGAAGTGAAACTTTATAGTCCTGAATTGAATGTCAATATTCCGAAATTCCGTCCTTGGCTTCAGGATTTTGACTTGGGCGCAGATTACACGGCTGATATGGTAAGGGCTCAAATACAGGCAACCCACAACGCCGCCGTAAACATGCCCGAAGCCATTGATGGCTTTATGCTTTGGAATCCTTCAAATATTTATACTGAGGCGGCGCTAAAGGGCTTTGTCTCGCCGTAGGCGAGCTACAAAACCTTTACCTCTTCGAGTCTGAGACCTTCAGAGTCGAAGACCTGAGCCTGCCGAAGGGTTACCATAATGTAATTCTTCGACTTCGCTCAGAATGCTCAAATTAATAATTAAATTTATTCACTGCGTTCATAAATTAAAATAAATTTGGCATGTACGAATTAAAAACAGAACAATTTTCCGGTCCGATAGAGAAACTTTTGGAAATGATAGAAGAAAAGAAAATGGAAATTACCGATTTGAATCTGGCGGAAGTAACGGCGGATTTTTTGGAACATCTTGATAAAATAAAGAATTTAAAACCGCGCGTCTTAGCGGATTTCATTGTGGTTGCATCGCATCTAATTTTAATAAAATCAAAAGCACTTTTGCCTTCAATGGAGCTTTCCGGAGAAGAGGAAGAAGAAATAGAAAAACTGAAAAACCGGCTTCGTTTTTACCAAGAGTTCAAGCCAACTCTTTCTTTATTGAAAAAAAAATGGGAAGAAAATAACATTTCCATTTCTCGTCCTCTTTTTGCCGGCCGCCCGACAATTTTTTACCCGGCCAAAAATACTAATGTGAGGTCGCTGCAAAAATCGCTTAAAGAAATTTTTGAAACCCTAAAGGAATTTGAAAATAACAGCCAGCCCTTAGAGTTCTCACTAATCAAGCTTGAAGAAAAAATAGAAGAGATTATGAAAAAACTTGCCGGTCCGGAATTGGATTTCGGCAGAATGGCTGAAAAACGAAAAAAGTCGGAAGTCATCGTTATGTTTTTAGCGGTTCTTCATTTATTGGCTGACCATATGATTAGAGCGGAGCAAAAAAGCAAATTTTCGGGTATAATACTAAAAAAAATTAAGTAAGATGGAAAAAAACAATTCCAAAATTATCGGAGCAATAGAATCAATTCTTTTTGTTTATGGCGAGCCGATGAACGCAAAAAAAATCGCCAAAATTTTAAACCGGAAGAACAAGCAAAAAATAAAAGAAAGTGAAGTTAAGGAAATTCTGGAAAAACTTTCGCAAAAATATTCCGCCGAAGACGAGGGATTAACATTAATTATTTCCGGCGATAATGTCCAACTTACAACCAAGCCCGAATTTTCATCCATATTAGAAGAATTCATCAAGGACGAATTTAAAGAACAGCTGACACCTGCTTCACTTGAAACACTGGCATTAATTTCTTATCTTGGACCGCTTTCAAGAATGCAAATTGATTATTACAGAGGGGTTAATTCCAGTTTCATTTTAAGAAACCTGCTTATCCGCGGGCTTGTTGAACGTTTCTCTGATTCGCAAAAAAGTCTCGGATATCTTTATAAACCGAGCATGGATTTATTAAAATATCTCGGAATATCCAGGATAGAAGAACTTCCCGAATATGAAAAATTTAAATTAATAGTAGATAACATTCAATTATGAAATCTCAAGCAATACTCATCGCTTTAATAATAGTGGTTTCGATTTCCCTTAGCGGAGCCACTCTTTCGGAAAGCGAAATTCCGCATCAAGAAAAAGAAATTACGTCCGAAGAAAGTTTTATCAAAGATTTTTCCGCAGTTCTTGCGGAAAAAGCGGTTGAAGTTGCCGGAGGAATCGGAAATCTAACCGCCCAAGCAAGCAGTAAAATTGCCGGGTCTGGAAGTTATTTAATCGGCGAGACAATTGGTTTTTTTGAAGAGCTTGGTTCTAAAGCAGTTGAAACAAGCGAGTTAAAAGCAGAACCAGTAAGTTCTGATTATGATTCAGGAAAACAATCTTCACTGTTGTCTTCCCAAACAAAAATAAATTATTCCGCCATTTCCTGCGACACAGAAAGCTTTCGGATTAAAAGCAAGGCGGCACTGATAAAATATTTGGACTTTAATTACAACAGGGATATTTTAAATCTGAACACGGACGAGCGGTGGCCCATTGCGTCCATTACTAAATTAATGACTAGCGTAATAGCAGTTGAAACTCTCGGCCTTGAGAGTAAAGTGATTGTTTCTGATAATGCAGTGGCTACTGAAGGGGTAGCTGGAGATTTCTCGGCAGGAGAAATTTATAGCGTGAGAGATTTAGTCAAGGCAATGCTTATAACTTCAAGTAATGATGCGGCGGTTGCTTTAAGTGAGACGGTTGGCGAAAAAGAATTTATAGACCGGATGCAGAAAAAGGCGAGGGAACTTAAAATGTTACAGACAACCTATCTTGAGCCGACGGGGCTTTCTTTTGTAAATCAGTCAACAGCAAATGATTTAGCGAGGCTTGTTACTTACATAAACGAAAACTACTCTGAGCTTTTTAAAATTTCCAGATTAAGAGAGGGCCAGATAACTGATTTGAAGTCCGGAAAAACAAAAACCATGGTGAATATAAATAAATTTGCCGGCGACGACGATTTTCTGGGAGGCAAAACCGGATATATTGACGAATCTGGACGAAATCTTATGGCACTTTTCAATGTTGATGGCAGAAAGGTTTTAATTATAACACTGGGTTCCGATGATTCATTCACCGAGGCCGACAAGTTGAAAGCAATAGTTGAAAGCTGCCGTTAAAAATTGAATAATGTAATCCCTCTTTATTTTTTAAAAAATAAGTTCGGGATGCTCAAATTTATGATTAAATTTAATATCGCTTCGCTCATAAAATTAAAATAAATTTGGCATGTATCTTACTCACGCTTTTTTAATAGTAAAATTATTTAGTTTTCTAATTGTTTCTTTTACAGTAGCCATCATTATGGCGCCTATTTTGATACGATTTCTTAATAAATACAAAGCGTGGAAAAAGAAACCAAGAGAACAAACTTTTGGCGGGGAGAAAACTCCAATATTCACAAGTCTGCACGGAAAGAAGGAAATTACTACGCCAAGGATGGGCGGAATTCTCATTTGGGGAACCGTTTTAGTGGTAACGCTGGGAACTGTAATCGCCAGCCAGTTTCTCTCGCCGGAAATGGCTGAACGAATAAATTTTCTTTCTCGTTCTCAAACCTGGTTGCCTTTATTTACTTTAGTTTCGGCGTCCATTCTGGGACTGGTTGATGACATACTGGTTATTAAAAATAAAGGCAAGTATATCGGCGGGGGGATGAGAATTAAAGTGAGATTGGCATTAATTTTTCTGATAGCGGTTATTGGAGCTTGGTGGTTTTACAGCAAGCTCGGCTGGAGCAGTATTTATATTCCTTTTTACGGCGACATAGGAATAGACGGTTTGTATATTTTGATTTTCATATTAGTTATCTTAGCGACTTTTTCAGGCGGAGTAGTAGATGGATTGGACGGGCTTTCAGCCGGAGTTCTCATTCCGATTTTCGGCGCCTTTGGCATAATCGCCTACACGCAGGGACTTTATGACTTGTCCGTACTGATAACAATAATCATCGGCGCCCTCATAACTTATTTATGGTTTAACGTCCATCCGGCGAAATTTTACATGGGGGAAACAGGAATGATGGGTTTGACAGTAACACTCGCTGTTATCGCTTTTCTTACAAATAGCGTTTTATTCCTTCCAATTATTGCCTTTATTCTGGTTATTGAATCTGCTTCAGTCATAATTCAACTTGCTTCAAAAAAATTCAGAGGGAAAAAAGTTTTTCTTTCCGCGCCAATCCACCACCACTTTGAAGCCATTGGTTGGCCAGAAACGAAAGTTACGATGCGTTTTTGGATACTTTCTGGAGTTTTTAGCGGATTAGGGCTAGTGCTTTTCTTCTTGAGTAAATTCTTATGATATAATTAGGATGTGACAATTCTAATTAAAAATATTCAACTTATTGACGGCACCGGGCAACCGCCCGTTAAAGCCGATGTGCTTGTAAAAAACGACAAAATTTCCGCTCTCGGAACTTTCCCGAATTATCGCGCCGACGAAATTATAGACGGAGTGGGAGCTTATCTCGCGCCGGGGTTTATAGATATAGATACAGACTCAGACCATTATCTGACGCTCTTTGACAATTCTGCCCAGAAGGATTTCCTGCTTCAGGGCGTAACGACTATTATCGGCGGACATTGCGGCGCGTCGCTCGCACCGCTTCTTTACGGCTCATTGGAAGCAATACGGGAATGGACTGATATAAATAAAATAAACGTTAACTGGCACAGCCTAGGGGAATTTTTTAAAGTTCTTGAGAAAAAAAAGATAGGAGTTAATTTTGGAACTCTTGTCGGTCATACGACCATACGCGAGTCACTGGTCGGACCTAGCCGGTCAGGTCGGGTTAAAAGAGATTTATCCAAAAACGAACTGAAGATTTTAAATTTTATTCTTGAAAAATCATTAAAAGAAGGCGCATTGGGATTTTCTTCCGGTCTCGGCTATCTACAGGCGAGGGAAACTTCTTATAACGAACTAAAAACTCTAGTTTCCACGACGGCTCGCTATAAAGGCGTTTACGCGACTCACCTTAGAGATGAAAAAGAAAATCTTATTTCGTCCGTAAAAGAAACTTTAAAAATAGCCAAAGAGACCGGTGCCGAAACTTTAATAAATCATTTCCGTCCTCTTATTGGCTATGAAGAGAATTATGACAAGGCGCTTGAACTCTTAAAAAGTTCTCCAAAAAACGGAATATATTTTGATATTTACCCATTCAATGAGAGTATTGTTCTTTTACAGTCGTTCCTGCCACTCTGGGCGCAAAAAGAAGGAAAAAATTCAATGCTAAAAGACATTCAATCAAGCGCCATACGGGCAAAAATAATCAAAGAATTACCGTCTTTAAAAGGGAATGATCTTACTATTATCAGTGCGCCCGGAAACGAATATCTGGTTGGAAAATCAATCAAACAATTTTCTAAAAACGCTAACACAACAATCAAAAAGGGCTTATTGTCCCTGATGGAGCTAACAAAATTCAGGGCCGCCGTCTCTTATCGCAACATCAATTTTGATAAAGTTCTTGAATTTTTAAAACATGACAAGGCAATTATTGCCTCTAATAGCGCCAGTTTTGAAGAAGAAATGGGATTGAAAAAAACAATTAGGCCTGAACGCTCTTACTGCACTTTCACCAAATTTTTAGAACTGGCGGAAAAAAATAAAATTTTGCCTCTTGAAAAAGCCGTTTATAAAATAACCGGTCTGCCGGCGAAATTTATGAAACTGAAAGGCAGGGGAATTATAAGAGAGGGATATCTTGCCGATCTTGTGGTCTTCAAAAATTCCCAAATCAGAGAGGTTATTCTTAATGGACAAAGAGTAGTAAAGGACGGAGAATATAAAAACGAATTGGCTGGAAAAATAGTAAAACGCTCAAATTTATGACAAAAAAACGGGGACATAGCCCGGATTATATTTTTTTGTCCTGTCTGGTTTTGATTGTAATATTTGGACTGGTGATGCTTTCCAGCGCCTCTTCCGATTTAGGAAAAATAAAATTCAACGATACATATTATTATTTAAAACATCAAATTTCTATCGGGCTCGGCTTGGGTATACTCGGATTTATTTTTGCATATTTCGTTTCTTACCAGTGGTGGAAAAAAATAGCTCTTCCTCTTTTATTTTTAAGTTTAATCGGCTTGGTATTAGTTTTCACGCCCCTTGGATTTTCACATTCCAATGCAAATCGCTGGATAAACATAGGTTCGTTTTCCGTTCAGCCGGCTGAATTTTTAAAGCTTACATTCATTGTTTATCTCGCCGCGTGGCTAAGTTTGAGAAAAGGAGCCGACATGCACAGACAGACGAATTTTTTAAGCGGTCTTCTTCCTTTTTGGATAATCTCAGGGCTTATTGGATTTCTTATTCTTATACAGCCATCTACAACAACCGTAGTGATAATTTTGAGTTCCGGCCTCATTGTTTATTTTGCCAGTGGAGCTAAGCTTTCTTTTATTCTCGGCACAGCCCTTCTCGCGTTTACGATTTTGGCCCTTGTTGTGTTTTTAAGTAATGATTATCGCGCCCAAAGGATAGAAACGTACGTCAAAAATATATTTAACCAGGAAACCGTTGCGGGAGACGTAGGTGAGGGTTATCACATAAACCAAGCGCTTATGTCTATTGGCTCAGGAGGAATTTTCGGCGTGGGATTCGGCAAGTCAACAACAAAATTTGAATATTTGCCCGAACCAATAGGGGATTCAATATTTGCTGTAATTGCCGAAGAACTTGGATTTGTTGGCGCTTCAGGAATGCTGGCCGTCTTCATAGTCCTCATTACAAGGGGATTTTTGATAGCAAAAAAAACCAGGGATAAATTTGCTCGACTTGTCGTTGTTGGAGTAATGTCAGTTATTGCCATACAGGCTTTCGTACATATAGGCGCAATCTCGGGAATTATTCCTTTGACTGGCGTCTCCCTGCCTTTTATTTCTTACGGAGGCACTTCGTTGGCTGTTTTTTTGACTATGACAGGTTTGGTTGTTAAAATATCAAAGTACACTTAAATTAACTTATGAATATTCGTATCTTATTTACCGGCGGGGGAACTGGCGGACATATTTACCCGATACTGGCTATAACCGAAAAAATTCAAGTGATTACCGGCAACAGTGATCCGGGAATGGACATACGCTATTTCGGTTCTGCGGGCGCTTATCGCCAACTTCTCATAAAAAACGGCATTAGTGTTTCCAATATAGTTCTTAGTAAATGGAGGCGCTATTTTGACTTGAGAAATTTAATTGACATTCCCTTTTTTGTCATCGGACTAATTCAAGCGCTTTGGAAAATTTTCTGGTTTATGCCGGACGTTTTATTCTCCAAGGGCGGCCCAAGCGCCTTGCCGGTTGTTTTGGCTTCAAAATTTTACCGTATTCCGATAATTATTCATGAATCAGATTCCGTTCCTGGTTTAACTAATAATATATCAGCCAGATACGCGTCGCGGATAGCCATTTCTTTTGCTTCAGCCGCAGATTATCTGCCGGAGAAAAAAAGAGACGTTATTGCCTTAGTCGGAAATCCCGTAAGAAATTCCATTATCGGCGGAGAATCCATTAATCAATCCACGGCAAAAAAAATATTCGGCTTTGACCCGGAAATTCCCCTTATTTTAATTCTCGGCGGTTCGCAAGGCTCAATGCCGATAAACGAATTTTTCCTTGACATAGCCGGAGAGCTTGTGAAAAACTTCCAGGTTTTTCACCAGACCGGCCTTAAAAATTTTAATACAAACAGTAAAGAACTAAACTTTATAGCTAAAAATTTTAGCGAGAGGGAAAGGTCTCGTTATAAATTAATCGCTTATTTTGAGAAAGAATTGAAAGACGCCTTGACGGCAGCCGACATCATAGTTTCTCGGGCAGGAAGTGGAAGCATCTTTGAGTTTGCCGCTTTGGGCAAACCCTCTATTCTCGTTCCTCTTCCGGATGCCGCAAACAATCACCAGGTCTTGAACGCCTATGAATATGCAAAAGGAGGAGCCGCTATTGTTATTGAAGAAAATAATCTTAAGCCGAATCTTATGATAGGCCAGCTAAAAAATATCGCTTACTCGCCGGAAAAGCTAAAATCAATGTCAGAGGCGGCGAAAAGGTTCGCCAAGCCGGAAGCAGCTGAAAAAATCGTTAAAGCAATTATTGACTTAGCAAAATAAATCACAAAAAAAAGCCGAAAAGCTCATTTTATGGTAAAATTGGCTTTGTGTTATGAAAGAAAAACAAATAAGAACGCGCCTGGCGCCTTCTCCAACCGGACCTCTTCATATAGGAACGGCAAGAACAGGTTTTTTTAACTGGCTTTTTACCAGGCAGAATAATGGCAAATTTATTTTAAGAATAGAAGATACGGATATTGAACGTTCAAAGCCGGAATTTGAAAAAGACATAGAAGAAAACTTAAAATGGCTCGGTCTTGACTGGGACGAGGGTTCTTACAGGCAATCTCAACGTCTGGATATTTACGAAAAATATCTCAATCAATTACTTAAAGAAAAAAAGGCATATTATTGTTTTTGTTCGAAAGAACAACTTGAAGAAGATCGCCAAGCGATGCTGGCTCAGGGCCTTTCCCCAAAATACAGCGGCAGGTGCCGTTCTATTTCTCAAGAAGAAACAGATAAAAAAATAAACAGGGGAGAGGCGGCAGTAATACGATTCCGAGTTCCGGAAACCGACCTGGAATTTAATGATTTAATAAGGGGAAAAGTCAAATTTAATACTTCATTGCTGGGAGACATAGTTATTGCTAAAAATTTACGCGCTCCGCTTTTTAATTTCGCCGTAGTTATTGACGACCACGAAATGGAAATTACCCATGTTATTAGGGGAGAGGACCACATTCCAAATACGCCAAAACAAATTATTATTCAGAGAGCTTTGGGGTTTGAAGAGCCGCGATACGCGCACTTACCACTGATTTTAAACCCGGACAAAAGTAAACTATCCAAAAGATATCTTGAAACTTCATTGAACGACTACCGGGAACGAGGATATCTTCCGGAAGCCATTTTAAATTTCATAGCTCTGATTGGATGGCATCCTTCGGACGAAAAAGAAATTTTTTCCAAGGAAGAATTAATTAATGAGTTTAATCTTAAAAAAGTTCAAAAGGCCGGCGCTATTTTTAGCGTTAATAAGTTGGACTGGCTGAATTCCCAGTATATTAAAAAACTTTCTTCCGAAAAATTGGTTGAAAAATTGAAGCCGTTTATTCCCTTAGAATGGTCAAAAGATGAAAAGAATA
>SDBT01000320.1_pt1 | contig 73881 bp, 72 predicted proteins | sample 2277101 | NCBI WGS metagenome assembly SDBT01 (sample SAMN10404973, study PRJNA504765) | marine sediment metagenome | isolation source: marine sediment core GS10_PC15, 103 cmbsf | place: Arctic Ocean: Southern Knipovich Ridge | collected 2010
AAATATCCAAAAACCGATTACGGCAATTAATCCTCCGAGAAATCCTCCTATGATTCCCCACCTTAACCGATTGCTTAATTTATTAAAACGCATATGCTTTATCCTACCAAAAAACCGCCTATTAGGCGATTTTTTATTAGCTCCGGGGGCTGGACGACGTTCGAACCTGTTTTATAGGGTAAACTAACCAAAAACCACCTGTTTTAGGTGGTTTCGAGCTTTTTTAATCTCACAAACGTGTTATGGAATTGAAAAAAGAAAAAAAAGAGATTTAAATTATTTACGCATAGGAATTGTAGACATAGAAGGAATTTTTTTTCTAAATAACTTCTGTTCCTCTATGGATTCCTCTATTGACCCCTCAGATATTCCAAGAGATCTTCCAAGTAGTCTTTGCGCCTTATAGCATTTGTTAAGGGCATTACCCTTTAATCCTGGATTCGCCACAAGACCCTTTAAGTGCTTTATTAGGTACTCTTTGGTTCCAGAATCTAAATCGTCTTTATTTGCGTCAATGATATCGTACAGTGCTTCCATTTGTCCGAAAGATATAATCCTACACGCATTCCTGCTTTTATTTATTTCATCTAATAGATTTTTTATCATAAATAAAAAACCTCCTTTTTTTTACTATTAATATTATATAATACTATCTTAAATTTGTCAATACTATACAATTTAACGAAAGCTCTTCTTATCTTAATAATTTGCTCTTTGCACCAATCGAAAAAATGCCTAAATTAATAGTTTTTAAAAAAAAATACGGCCATTACTCATTTGTTGACATAAGAACCGTATGTGCTTTGCGATACCTCTTCATTAGAGAGGTATATTGCTCCCTACTGTGGGATGGAATACGGTTCATATCAAGGTTATGCTCTAAATCAGCGAGCTTAACCTTCCTTGCCAGAGGATTTTTCTTTATCCTTTGAACATAATCGCCGTATTTTTCGTCATTCTGCCTCGTTAAGGCATAAATAGCCTCCACCACAACTGGAGAGAATTCCTTTTTTCGGAGATCTTTAATGGTGAGATTGCTATTATCTTCCACGACATCGTGGAGAACTGCCACAATCTTCTCTGTCTCAGATTCCATCTGAGACATAACCCATAAAGGATGAAGAATGTAGGGTCGTTTTGCTAAATCGACCTGTCCCTCATGAGTACATAGGGCTATCTTTATAGCTCTTTCCATCTCAGATTTCCCCTTAGACATTATTATTCCCATCTTTCTAATCACTTCTTTATTGTGCTATTATTATTATATAATATTATTTTAAATTTGTCAATAGTATAAGACCCGAAAACCCGAGCTCTTGGCTCGGGCTTCAGCAACTCCGGCGGTAGGACTCGAACCTCTCTCGGTCGTTCTAACGGCATAAGCGTCTCGGTTCTCGAACTGAGCTCAGCGATGTTGGAGAGCCAGGATTCGAACCTGGAATTTTCACGTCCAGAGCGTGACGTCTTACCATTCGACTACTCTCCAATATTAAACTTTCAAATAACGCTTGATTGCTATGCTGCTTGAGAGAGTTCCCAAGCTTACTCCAGTAAGAAGCTGTAAAAAGAGTAAAGCCCAGAAATTATTTCTAAATACTGAGAATAAGTTAAATCCGTACAAAAAGCTTTCTATATTAGAATTCAGAGACCAGCTTAGCAAAGCAAAAAGCAAAAAGCAAATTAAAGTAGCGACTACGCCAGAAATAGCTCCCTGAACCAAGAATGGACCTCTTATTGACCAATTAGAAGCACCAACCAATCGTTGAATCTTTATTTCCTGGCTAGAATTATAAATTGACAACCTAATAGTATTGAAAGCAATTAAAACCGCAGTGATTATTAAAACCACAGAAACAAAAACTCCTATTTTAGTGGCTGAAGAGCTTAAAGAAGAGATTTTTTCAATAACTGATTTGCGCTCATAAAAATCAATTTTTTCAATAAGGTCACCGAAATCAGCTGTTTCCAAAAAACTAGATACTGCACTATACTGACTTAATTCCCAGGCCCTAATGCTTAAAGAAGCTAAAAAGGGATTTCTTCCAATTTCCTCAACTGATTCTATTAAAGTAGGGTCTTTTTCATGTCTTTCAATAAACTCTACTAGTGCCTGGTCAGAAGATACATACTCAACTTCTTTTACTTCGGGAAACTTGGATATTTCTTCTCCGATGCCTAATATGTCATCTTCATCCGTTTCTTGTTTAAAATAAACTGAGATATCAATTTTCTCCTGGGTACTTGTAATAATAAAGTCTGTTAGATTTGTAAAAAGAAAAAGCGAACTCACCAAACAAATTGTTAAAAACAAAATAAAAACTGTGGCTAAAGAAACCTCTTTGTCCCGGAAAAAAATCTGCCAGCCCGAACGAAATATTCTTTTAATTGTAATCATATATCTAATAATTATTAAAGTATAAATCTTCCCTTTTTTTCATCTCTTATTATTTTACCATTTTCTAAAGTAATCACTCTTTTGCCCAGCTTATTGATTGTTGCTTTATTATGGGTAGATAAAATAACAGTGGTTCCCATCCTGTTTATCTTAAGCAGCAGTTCTATAATGTCTAATGTATGATATGGGTCTAGGTTTCCGGTTGGCTCATCAGCTAAAATCACTTCCGGTCTGTGAGTCAAAGCTCTGGCAATAGCTGCTCTCTGGCGTTCTCCTCCTGAAAGCTGACTAGGAAAATTATTAGCCCTGTCCCCTAGACCAACTATTTCCAAAATTGTTGGTACAGCTTTTTTAATCTCTTTGTCTGAAGCACCAATAACTTCCATAACATAGGCAACATTTTCATAAGTGGTTTTTGAAGATAACAATTTATAATCCTGAAACACTACACCTATTTTTCTTCTCAAATAAGGCAACTCCTCTGGTTCTATACTGTGAACATCCTGTTCTTTAAAAAAAACTGTTCCTTTTGTTGGTTTTTCCTCAGCCAAAAGAAGTTTAAGCAATGTTGTTTTTCCAGCTCCTGATTTTCCTACAATTGAAATAAAATCCTTTGACTTTACCTCAAATGACACATCAGCCAAAGCTATTGTGGGTTTAAGGCCAGGTATATAGGAAGGATAGATTTTTGTAATGTTTTGAAACTTAATCATTTTTTAAACGAATTTCTGCTTCAATAAAATTATCTAAATTACCATCTAAAACTTTTTCAACACTACTAACCTCTACTTTGGTTCTTAAATCCTTTACTAGTTTGTAAGGATGAAGAACATAACTTCTTATCTGATTGCCCCAGCTAACAGACTTCTTGTCTCCTTTAATTTTAGAGATCTCCTTCTTCTTACTTTCTTTGTAGAATTTATATAAACGGGAATAAAGAAGCTCCGTTGCTCTTTTTTTATTATTAGCCTGTGATCTTTCTGACTGACACGAAGCAATAATTCCTGTTGGCAAATGCTTTACTCTAACAGCAGTTTCACGTTTGTTAACATACTGGCCTCCTGGACCTGATGCTCTGAAAACTTCAATTTTTAAGTTATCTGGTTTAACTTCAATTTCCTTTTCATCTAATTGCTTGATTTCAGGCATTACTTCAACTAAAGCAAATGAAGTATGTCTTAATTTTTTTGTTGAAAAAGGAGAAATTCTTACTAATCTATGAACACCATTTTCTTTTTTCAAAAACCCGTAAGCGAACTTTCCTTTAATTTCTATTGTAGCTGATTTTGTCCCAATTCTTCCTTCAGGTCCTCCTCCCTCGCCAAAGGACTGATCTAAAATTTTAGTTTTAAAACCCTTGCTCTCAGAATACCTTTCATACATTCTAATAAGCATTGTTGCCCAGTCCTGGGCATCCAATCCCCCGGCCCCAGAATGAACTGACAGAATTGCATTTCCCTGGTCATATTTTTCCAAAAAAAGAACTTGGATTTCTTTTTCTTTTAGCTTCTTTTCTATGGCTGTAATTTCTGTTTCGTTTTTTAAATCTTCAATTTCCTTTTTTAACGCATCAAATTCAGTTAATTCCTCTGTTAACTGACTTAATTCTTGGGAAATCTTTATTGCTTTTTCCTTATTTTTCCAAAGATTTGGGTTTTGTACTTGCTTTTCCAGTTCCTTTAATCTTTTTCTTTTATTTTCAACGTCAAAGCCAGTCCATCAAGCGATGGAGTTTACTTTTTAAATCTTCAATTTTCTCAGAAATATCTTCCATAATTGGGTTAATTTTACTATAAATTTTTTTGAAAGTAAACTCAATAATATAAATGAAATTGATTTAAAATTCTTCGTTTTGACAAGCTCTCTTTACCTTGATAATCTTAAAACCAAGAAAATTTGTTCATTTAGAATTAAATATTAAAAAAAAGTGATTAGTTTGAAAATAAAGATCTTAAAGTTTGGAGGACGATCAATGGACGAAGCTATTAAAGACATTATAGATGTTATTAAGGAATGCATCCAGAACAATAAAAATATTGTCGTAGTATTTTCCGCACTCTCAGGGATTACGAACGAATTATCTAAAGCGGCAGAAAAAGCAAAAGATGGAAACTATATTCCTGAAATCATAGAAAAAATAATTAATAGACATTTCACAGCCGCTGAAGCTATCCAGAATTCAACGATTAAAAAAGATGTTACAACAAAAATCAAGGCAAGAGTAAATGAATTAAAACAAGGACTGATAGCAATAATACGTCTCCAGCAACTAACGAATCAATCAAAAGATGACATTCTTTCATATGGAGAAATACTGTCGGGTTATATTCTTTGGGGACTTTTAAAGAACGAAGGTCTCGATATTGAATACTATACCGGAGATAAACTTATAGTAACTGACGATAACTTTGGAGATGCACTTCCTAATATGGATTTAACTGAAGCTCGACTGAAAACCACGATTAAACCATTGTTAGAAAAAGGGATAACTCCGATTATAACGGGATTTATAGGCGCAACCCCATCTCATAAAATTACAACCATGGGACAAGGGACATCTGATCTAACCGCTGCTATTATCGCATATATATTGCATAAATGCTGGGATTACGACGTTAGAGTTTGCTACTGGAAAGATGTAGGGGGTTATATGTCAGGGGACCCAAAAGTAATTCCTGGCGCTAAGATAATACCCAAACTGACATTTCCAGAAGTAATAGAATCTGCCGCCTCCGGAGCAAAAATAATACATGTACAAGCATTATATTTATTAATGGAAGCAGGTATTCCCACTTTGGTAAAAAATATCTTCAACCCAGAAAGTGCTGGAACGTTAATAGAGACCGCTGTGTTCAATAAGAGTACCGTAAAGACTGTAATTCTAGATACTAAAATATCTTTAATTAAAATTAAGATAGAAATGATTTCTGGAATGCTTACAAAAATTTTCAAGCACCTAAAAGGTATTTATATTCCAATGTTTTCCAGAAGTTTTTCAGAATCAAATATCTCACTTATAATCAAAAGCGGAGACTATGAAAAAGCGATTAAGTCTTTAAGTGCTGCTATGGATGGAGACCTCAAAGGATTAGTGACTGAAATAACAACAGAAAAAAATGTTTCCATCATCGCTGTTGTTGGTGCTGGAATGGAAGGTGTTCCAGGAATAGCTTCTCGAGTATTCAAAGCCGTTGCTGAAAAAGGGATAAATGTCCTTATGATATCCCAAGGATCCGAACTTAACATTTCCTTTGTGGTAAAGAGAAAGGATGGAATATTAGCCGCTCGCGCAATCCATGAAGCATTCGGATTGAACAACTAACTCTTAATTTAGAAATCAAGCCTTTTATGGCTATTTTTTTTAAAACAAAAACCCATCTTCTAATTAAAACAATTATGATGGGCTATATATATTGAGCCAGTGGTCAGGATTAAACCGACGACCTACTCGCCTAAATTGCTGAGCCGGAGGCGAGGTTTGAACTCGCGACTTGCTGTTTACGAAACAGCTACTCTACCACTGAGTTACCCCGGCCTGTTATAGCCAATAAACGAGCTTCTTTAACTCTTTTACTCAAAGCTCGATCTTTTCTGCCATTTCCTTTATTTAACCCAGCATATGTAGGAGTTAATGAATCACAATTTGGACAAATTAAACGAAGATTGCTTTCAATATTATTTCGCCAATTACCATCAATATGGTCGGCAACCAATGGAATTTGTCCGGTCTTAGGATTAACCTTTGACCATCCACACAAACAACACTTATTTCTAAACTTTCTTCGTAAATATCGTTTAATATATCCTGAAACTATGCCTGCACTTTTCAATCCATTCACTTTTCTAGTTTTCCATTTTTTGATATAAGACTGATACTGATATTTCATTTGACATGCATTGCTACAATATTTATATCCTGCACGTGCTGTTTCTTTACCGCAAAAAAGACATTTTTTTCTAGGTTTTTTAGGTCTTGGCATAAATTAAGTATACGAGATTTATCGACCACCGTCAAAATTAAAAGTGGTTGTAGATTAAAAAAATCACTCTACCAACTGAGCTACACTGGCAATTTCAAGCAGGTGACGGGAATCGAACCCGCGTAACTTGCTTGGGAAGCAAGCACACTGCCATTATGTTACACCTGCACGCTTCTAGAAAGTTATTTCTTTAAAAAAATTCTTAATTTTTTCAAATAACTCTTGTATAAAATTCTGTTCTGTTTTAACTTCTTCTTTTTGAATTTCTCCTGGTCCTAAAACAACAACTTGCTCCTCTCCTTCTTTAACATAACCCTGCTCTCTAATTCTTTCTTCCCAATAAACATCTTTCTGTGTCTCCACAATACCAGCTTCCAGTCTTTGTTTTTCAGATTCAAGTGCCTGGACTTCTTCCGTTAGACTCATAATTCTTTCATTTAATTGACCTCTTTTTTTAATAATTCTGTAATTTGAAACTGCCAAGTATCCAACAAAAAATATAAATAAAAACACAAAAATTATCTGAAAAATTAAATCTTCCTTTTTTGAACTGGCCTTTTTTTGTTTTTTAAGTTTTGCTATCATAAATTAATATATGTCTATGAATAAAAAACGATCTCAGAAACTATTAAGAACAGTCTGGATTCTCGTGGTAGCCTTAGTTGTTATAAGCATGGTTTTATTCCTTCTGGCTCCTTTGCTTTAATACTAGTAAAGCTTGAAGTTAATATCAACCCTCTTTAAACATCTCTAAAAATACCTTTGAAGGGATGTTGATTTGGCCTCTTGCTTTTAATTTTTTCTTTCCTTTTTTCTGCCTTTCAAGCAGTTTTCGTTTTCTTGTAACATCGCCTCCATAAAGAGGCGCTGTTACGTCTCTTCTTCTTGCTTTTATTGTTTCTCTAGCAATTATTCTTCCTGAAATTACTGCCTGAATAGGAACAGTGAAAAGTTGAGCTGGTAAAATCTCTTTTAATTTTGAAACAATCTTTCTTCCTTCTTTATAGGCTTCATTACTCTCAACAATCTTTGAGAAAACATCTTCTTTCTTCCCTGCAATCAAAATATCAAGCTTAATCAAATCAGCAGTCCTATAGTCCAAAATCTCGTAATTCATTGAAGCAAAGCCCTGACTAATACCTTTTAGTTTATCGAAAAATCCAACAATTATTTTTCGTAAAGATATTTCATAAACTAAAATCAATTTTTCATTGCTTAAATATCTGTTTTCAATCTGAATTGCTTTTGAATCTTTTAAAAGTTTTGAAACAGCTCCCAAGTAATTAACCGGAGTAATTATTTCTAATCTCACCCAAGGTTCCTGGGTCTCTTGAATATTGACTCTTTCTGGCCAATCACTAGCTGAATAAATTATTTTTTCATTATTTTTTTTGTCAATTATCTTATAAAGAACAGACGGAGTAGAAATTATCAAATCCAGACCAAATTCTCTTTTTAACCGCTCACAAATTATTTCAGCATGCAAGCTTCCTAAAAACCCGCAGCGAAAACCTCTACCCAAAAATTCTTTTCTTTCTTTTTCAAAAGTAAGCGATGCATCATTAAGTTTTAATTTTTTGAAAGCATCAGCAAACATTTCAAAATCATTTAGATTTTCAGGATAAATTGAAGCAAAAACCATTGGTTTTGGTTCTTTATAATTAGGCAAGGGCTCCATTTCTTTAGCGCTTTGAATGGTAATTGTTTCACCAACCCTAACATCAGTTGCTTCTTTTAATCCAGTGGCAATATATCCTATTTCACCTGCTTTTAATTCTTGACATGCTTTTAGTTCCGGAGAAAAATACCCTACCTCTTTAACTTGCGTTTGGACCTTAGCTTGAATTAAATAAATCTTATCTTCTGATTTCACCCTCCCATCAAGCAACCTCACATAAGCAATAACTCCTTTAAAAGAATCGTATTTTGAATCAAAGATTAATGCTTTTAAGGGCTTTTTAACATCTCCTTTTGGCGGAGGAATCTTGTCAATAACAGATTGGAGGAGCTTTTCAACGTTAGTTCCTTTTTTCCCTGAGATTGCAAAGACTTCATCTTCGGAAACATTAAGTATCTTTGATATATCCTTTCTAGTTTCTTCAACCTGAGCGTGAGCAAGGTCAATTTTATTAACAGCTGAAATGATAACTGAGTTTTCTTTTTGAGCTAGCTCTAAGTTGGCCAAAGTTTGAGCCTGAACTCCTTTTGTTGCATCAACAAGCAAAATTCCTCCTTCAACTGCTGTTAAACTTCTGGAAACCTCGTAATTAAAATCAACATGACCAGGCGTATCTATTAAGTTAAGAATATAACCTTTCCAGTTCATTCTTACTGGCTGCATTTTGATAGTAATTCCCTTTTCTCTTTCCAAATCCATCATATCTAAGAATCGAGAACGCATCTTGTCTTTAGGAATTGTTTTTGTGATTTCTAAAAACCTATCAGCTAGAGTTGATTTCCCATGATCAATATGACTAAAAATAATAAAATTTCTAATATTATTCATAATCATCAACTTTATGAGAAAACTTGTTAAAAAACAATGTTTTTATACTTTGGATCTCAACCGAACCAAAGATAAAAGTAATAATAATGTAGGCTAAAAAACCAATGGAACTAATAAGAACTAATTGATAAAGGTCAGAATCTATTAATCCAATCTGCAAAAAACTAAACTGAACAACAAATATCATTAAAATACCTGCAACCAAGCTTTTTAAAAATGAGTTAAGAATTTCTTTTATTCCAAAATCACCCAATCTTTTTTTAAGAAAAACAATGAATAAACAAAATTCTAAAGCAAGACTTATTAAATAAGCCAGGGGAAAACCAAGTATAGAAATATCATTAACCTGGTAAAGAGAAAAGTTTTTAATTAAAAAATTTTTCAATCCTGCTGCTTCTAGAGAGCCAGGCTTTAGGGCGCTTGTTAAAACTAAACTCAAAACAATATTAACAATCACAAATATGACAGCAAGAAGAGTTGGTGTTTTTGTGTCTTTTAAGGAAAAGAATACTCTAAAAAATAAAGGTCTAAGTGATGCAAACAAAATCCCAAAACAAAATAAGCCCACACTGGCGCTAACAAGTTGAGCTGCTTCAATACTGAACTGACCATGCCTTAGAATAAGATTAACAAGTTGATTTCTTAAAATAAACATTAAAATAACTACTGGCAGAGCTAAATAAATAATCTGGCGGAAAATTAAAGAAAAACTGTTAATAAATTTTTCTTTTTTATTTTCGACCCAGGCACGAGATAGCTTTGGAAAAACTGCTGTTGCAAAAGAAACGCCAATGATTGCAATTGGAAAAAGACGAATATTGTTAGCAAAATTAAAAACCGAAATAGAACCGACAACTAAAGTTGAAGCAATGGCATTAATAACAATTGCATTTATCTGCATACTAGAAACCCCAAAAGCCCGGGGGATCATAAGCAAAAACACCTTTTTAATTTTAGGGTCTTTAAAATTTAAAATAGGTTTATATCTAAACCCGCAGTTTATTACTGATGGAATTTGAATTAAAAAGTGCAAAAATGCTCCAACAACAACTCCCAGCGCTACTCCTAATATTCCTAAGCGTGGAGAAAGAAATAAAATACCGAAAATGATTGATAAATTATATACAATTGGAGCAAAGCTATAAATTAAAAATCTATAAAAGTACTGAAGAATGCTGGAAAAAATTGAACTTAGTCCAAAGAAAATCGGGCTCAACAACATTAACCTTGTTAAAAATATTGTTTTGTCTATTTGCCAGTCATTGAAACCAGGCGCAATAATCTTTGTAATATAGGGAGTAAAAATAAAGAGAATTAAAGATAAAGAGGTCAGTAAAACTAAAAAAATATTTAAAGTATTTGATGTGAATTCCCAGGCCCCATCAGAATCTTTTGAAAAATATTCTGAAAATAAAGGTAAAAAAGTAGCAACAATTCCTCCCAAAATAAATATCTGATACACAAAGTCAGGGATCTTAAAAGCAGCGAAATACACATCAAGCTCCAAGCCAGCTCCAAAACTCCTAGCTAAAAGCCAGTCCCTAATTAATCCTAAAAACCTGCTTATTAAATGCGAGAAAGCCAAAATCACTGCAGCAAAACCAACTCTTTTTGTTTGATGATTTAAAAAATCCAATTTCATATGTTTTAATCTGTAAAATTAAGGTTCTGAGACCTAAAGTATTTCATAGTTCTTATAAAGGTATTTTACACAAATTATCTCATTTGACAAAGTTTATTAAAACTAGTAGAATATATACATCCTAACAAGTCGGGTAATCGCTCTTTATTTAAAGAATAAAGGGAGGAAAGTCCGAACACTTACTCTCCATTTATTGGAGGTTAAAAAGGTAGCGGCTAACAGCCGTCGCTTCGGATAAATATAACTGAAGTAGAGGTGCGAACAGAGACGTGTGAAACCGAAAGGTTGAACAGCCCGTTTTAAGCGGGATAGTCCTATAGCAATATAGGAGTGAAACGGCTAAATCCTTACCAGGTGCAAGAACAAATCCTTTGGCTTTTGTTAAAGGAAAAAAGTAGTTCGCATGAGCCCTGAAGTAATTCAGGGCCAAGACAAATGATTACTTAAAACAGAATTCGGCTTATGGACTTGTTGGGATAAGCAAAAACCGCGTCGTTATACGTGGTTTTTGCTTTACTAAAACCTTAAAGAAGTTTCTGTGTTTTAGCCCTCTCGTCTAAAGATTGATTAGCTAGGGCATCAGCTCTTTTATTCCTACTTCTTGGAATGTGGACAAACTTCACTTTTTTAAAATCAAGTTTTAAATTCCAAACCTCTAGAAACAACTCTTGAATTTTCTTATCTATAACTTTGTATTTTCCATTTAATTGTTTAACCAATAAATCTGAATCAGATTTAAGCTCAATCTCACTTATTTTTGCCAGTTTTTTTCCAAACAAAAGCTTGAATTTCTTAAGGGCGAAAATCACTGCCAAGTATTCTGCTTCATTATTTGTCAATTTGTTTCCCAAGAACTGGGAATACTCCTTAAAAACTTGGGCTTTCTCATTTTTAAAAACAACTCCCAAAGAGGCTGGGCCTGGATTACTACGAGAAGCACCATCAGTATAAATTGTAACTTTTTTCATAGGTTTGAAGTATTTTTAATTAAACAATTTTTAAATTTCTCAAGATTCTCATTTTTAACTCTGAAGCCAGATGCCTGAGCATGACCTCCGTAAGTAATTACATACTCTTTACAGTTTTCCATTAGTGCCACACTGTCAATGTTATGAGTTGACCTTACTGTGCCCTGGCTTTCATGTTTTAATTTTTTGAAGATAAAAGTTGGTTTTTTAAAATAATTGCACAACCGAGAAGCAACAGGCGAGATTATTGTGTAGTCCCAATCTGAACCCCCTTCAAAAACAATTGGCAAAGTGCTCTTTAAAACTTTTAGCTTTATTATTGCAACAACTCTTTTAATTTTTAATTTTCTTTCTTCAGTTCTTATTTGAAGTTCTGGAATTACCTTTCTAATCTCTTCTATAGATGGTTCTGTTAGAATTCTAAAGGAAACTGGAAGTCCATTTTTAACATCACGTACATTTAACATTGAAATTATTTTTGAAATCTTCTGGCGAAAATCATATTCTTTAAAGAGCTTGTCCTCAAAAAAAACTTTGATTCCAGGCCTCCAAGAATCCTCTATACTGCTTAATCCCTCATCAATAAATTCTTTATTCTCATCAATCTGAGGCATCATATCGCCAATAGTAGCTAAAGCAACCAATTCCAGAAAGCTTTTTCTTAAATTATCACTCATTTTATTTTTCAACAATAGTTCTGCAAGCTTAAAGACGATTCCTGTAGCGGCAAAGTCTTTGAAAGGATATTCTTCTCCTTCTCGTTTTGGATCCACAACAATATCAGCTTCAGGTAATTTGCCTAAAATCTTATGATGGTCAATTACTATTACATCAAACCCGAGCTTTTTTGCCAACTTTATTTCTTTAAAATTACTAATTCCACAATCTAGTGCCACTAAAAGTGCAGGTGAAAATTTTTTTAATTTTTCTAAAGCTCCTTCTGTTATTCCATATCCTTCATGCTCTCTGTCTGGAAAATAAACTGCTAAAACTTTACTGCCCAAAGTTGTAATTGTTTCTTTTAAGATAACGACCGAGGCTGCCCCATCTAAATCATTGTCACCATATAAAATGATGTTTTCTTTATTCTTTACTGCTTTTAATATTCTATCAGCTGCCTTTTTTGAATCCTTTATTATCATAGTTATCAGTGTATAGCTTCAAGACCAGGAAGCTTTTCACCCGTTAAGAATTTTAGCATTGCTCCTCCACCCGTTGAAAGAAAATCAAAACTATCAGTTAAGCCAAATTTAGTTATTGCTGAAATTGTATTTCCTCCACCAGCAACCTTAAAAGCTGATTTATTATTTGCCACAGCATTTAAAATTTCTTTTGTTCCTGTTTCAAATCTTTCGTCTTCATACATGCCCAAGGGGCCACTCCATAGGATTGTTTTAGCTTTTTTAATTATTTTCACAAACAGCTTAATTGTTTCTGGACCAATATCATAGACATCTTCTTCTTTTTTTAAATTTCTTATTTCTCCTATTCTTAAATGGTTTTTTGAATCTTTCGGCTTAATAAATCCATCCAAGGGCAAATGAATTTTTAAATTAGTTATATCAATCTTGGCTATAGACTCATCCTTTTTGAAATCTCTATCAGCTAATATTCCTTTCTGACTTAGGATTGCTTCCCCAATCTTACTTCCTAAAAGCATGTAATCACTTTTTTCAAGAAGATTAATAATAGTTTTTACTTTTGTTTGTACTTTTACGCCACCAAGTATAACTACAAATGGACGCTTAGGATTCTCTGAAACTCTTGATAAAACTTCTAATTCTTTCTCAAATAAAATACCAATTGTGCTAGGCAAATATCTTGGAATAGAAACAATAGAAGCATGATTCCTATGAGAAACAGAAAATGCTTCATTAATAAAAAAATCTGCCAGTTCTGAAATCTTTTTGGCAAACCCTTGATCATTCTCCTTTTCCTCTTTATAAAATCTTAGATTCTCCAGCAATATTATTTTATCAGAGCTTATTTCCTTTATTCTTTCTTTTGTATCAGCTTTAAGATAATCAGTTAACAGTTCCACTTTTTTATCTAGAAGCTCATTTAGTTTTGGAATAATACACTTCAAGCTTAAATCCTTTTTTTTAACTTCTAAATGGCTTATTAAAATAATTTTTGCATTTTGCTCTATCAAATATTTAATGGTGGGAATAGTTTTTCTAATTCTAAAATCATCTAAAACTTCCCCATTTTCTGACATAGGAACATTAAAATCACACCTTAGAAGAACTGTCTTGTTTTTAAAATTAAATCCATTAAATTTCTTCATTCTTCTTTTTTAAGAGCTTTTTCTAAACTCTTTTTTAGCTCTTCAATATCAACTTCTTTTTTCTCTCTTTTTGGTTTTTCTTTTCTAACAGCTTTTTGGGAACGAGAGAATGAAACTGGTTCTAATTTTTTTACCTCTCTTAAAGAAAAAGCTTCTTTTTTCTTTCGCAGATTCTTAAGACATTGCCTGCAGTAAACAGGCCTTCCTTTTTCCGGCTTAAAGTTTAGTTTTGTTTTTTTTCCGCATGAAGAACATATTGCATCGTAAAGCACAGATTGTTCTGACTGAAAAGTTTCAGGAAGTTCTTTTTCCCCTATCCATCGTTTAATCTTATCTTCAACAATGTGTCTTTCGACACTATATCTTTCTCTTGCAAGCCTGATGATTTTTTCTTTATGCGAACTCTCAATTAATTTATAGGGCTCAATAGTCTGGGCTGAGAAAGGTCTTCCTGCTATCCCGTCAACCATTAATTTTATATAAATATTATATTTAGCCAGATTAACAAAGTCCTCTGCCAGAATCTCTGGCACAAATTCTTTTTCCAAATATTCAGCATCCTCTGCTCCCACCCTAAAAACAATGAAAGTGCCAACATTACCAAAAACAGCATCTCTTACCTTAGTGCTTCTTCCTAAGGCTGTCATTTCTTCTAACTGAGCCATGTATTGGTTAGCTAAAATTAAAGATAGTCTGTATTTTCTTGCCTCAGATAAAATATTGGCAAATGCTTCAGTAGCAAAATTCTGAAACTCATCAACATATAAAAAGAAGTCCTCTCTTTCTTCTTCAGGTATATTAACTCTGGACATCGCTGCTAATTGTAGCTTTGTTATAAGGAGGGCGCCTAAAAGCCTTGAGTTTTCTTCTCCAATTCTGCCTTTTGACAGATTGGCTATGAAAATCTTTTTTTCATCCATCATCTTTCTTATATCAAGCTTTGACTTAACCTGACCAATAATATTTCTGATCAAAGGGTTGGAAATCAATTGCCCTATTTTATTCTGAATAGCAGCAGTTGCTTCAACTTCATATCTTTGAGTATAACGAGCAAATTCATTAACCCAGAAGGATTTAACCATTGGGTCTTTTATTTTTTCAACTATTTTTCTTCTGTAATCAGGGTCAGCTAACATTCTGTTAACGCCTAAAAGAGTTGATTGCGGGTCTTCTAGAAGTGCTAAAATAGAATTGCTTAAAATATATTCCATTCTTGCTGACCAAACATCTGGCCATATTTTTTTAAACACATCCATCAGGCCAGAAGCAACCAAATGTCTGTTTTCAGGATCAACTTTCTCCATCACATTAAAAGGCATTGGAAAGTTTAAATCAGCCGGATTAAAATAAATTACGTCGTTAATTCTTTTTGCAGGAATAAAATTTAACAGTTTTTCAGCAGCTTCTCCATGAGGGTCAATAATACCTACTCCCTTTCCAGCCCGAATATCTTGAATAGCCATGTTTTCTAAAAGAGCAGTTTTTCCCATGCCTGTTTTTCCAATGATATAAACATGACGACGTCTGTCGTCAGTCTTTATCCCAAATCTTTTTCTTTGGTTTCTGAAAGTTGTTTCTCCTAATAAATTTATCACTTTGTTTTCTTTAGCCATAATTATTCTGTAGGTATTTCTGGAGGCGCAGTTCTTTTTGCTTCAACTCTTGAAACAGTAGGAACCGGTGCTACTCTATAAGAAGGGAAGTGGAATAAAGAAGCTAATTCTTCTGTGTTTAATTTAAACTTTATATCTTTTGACGGTGCTCTTGGAAAGAGAGGACTAAGCCTGCTTACATAATTTCTAAACATTCTTCTATTTCTTAGATACAATCTTCTAGGAAGTAAAGCATTAACTGGCAGAAACCTGCTTTTTTTAATTTTGCTTAGGGTTGGGCCAAAAGGAACCAGGGCATTAAGATGTGTAGTTGCATAACTGCCGAAAAAAGCAAAACCAAGCCTGAAATTCCCTTTATTAAAAACATCTCTTTTACCGAGAAAAATAAACCTGATATTAGTATTGAAAATTGGTTTAGATATTTTTTCCTCTATACCAGAGAGTATTATTTTTTCTCCTGGGGTAAGCTTCATTTCAGGAGGAAAAAATGCCTTTTCCTCTTCTTTAGTTTTTTGTTCTGGCACTTTACCAGTTACAAGAACATCAACTGCTTCTAAGAGCATTGGTTTTGCTGGCACTGCTAATTTTATCTCTCTTTTGGCCAGCTTATCTCTTTCTGCTTCAGCTTCTTTGCGCCATGCCTCAGCAGGTCCTTCAGACAAAGGGCTGCACGCCATTTGAATCCAGAACTGCTCGCCTGGCTTTACTTTTGAGAATCCTTCTAAAAGTGTTGCTATTGGGTCAATTCTTTTTTCTTCAAGAATTTCTCTTTCCGTTTCAAAATTTTTATAAGTTGCAATTGGGTAAAAATCAGCTTTCACTAACTTATAGTCTGATGCCCACATATTCCAATTATCGTTAGGAATATCCTGGGGAACAGTTTTTGTATAATCCTCAGCAGTTGTAATTTCTGCTTCGGGATACTGAGCATAAAGACTTGCCTCAATTGCATCCCTATAACCTTTATGACACCTAATAAAAAAATGAATATCTCCACCCAAAGAAACAACTTCAAAAATAATTGATGTTTGAACTTGGCCGTCAATATTCTTTTCCCACCAATCAGGCGGATGATAAATAGAGGTGTGAAAACTATTCATCACATCTTCCATGGCTCTCATTGGTTTAACGCTTTGTTTTGGAAGCTTAATTTCCATAAGAATTGGCTTATAAATTGTTCTTAGCCACCAGTATGTTCTCCACCACTGCCATAAATATACAAAGGGCTTCCATAAAATAAATGGAGCGGGCAACCACCACCAGATTCTAAATACCTGCCAAACATACTGAAAAACAAAAACTGTAAAAGAAGTAATTGAAGGGGCTGTTGGTATCATAAATTATACTGCTTTAATCGTTATTATCTCATTATACATATCTAAAAACAAAAGAAAAAGAGCTCCATCTTTAGCGCTCTTTTTCTTTATTTCCTTAAAAATTAAATTTCTTTTATTGTGTATTTCCCTTTAGAGTTCTTTAAAAAGTGATTTTTATTATTCAAGTTTAATAAAATAGTGTTTTCCTTTACAATTCTCTGTCTTAACACTTCTTTTAAAATCTCATTTTTAGCTAAAGGTCTTTTAGCCTCTTTTAAGATATTTAAGATTACATCTTTTACCTGGCCTGGATAATAACCCCATTCTGATAAAGCATAAGTTCCTCTTCCAACTAAAACAAATCTTGAATCTTTAATTAGTTCATTGTGTACGGTCTGAACGTGGCTGTTTTCAATTAATTTGGTAACTTCTCTAAAATGAAGTGGTTTATTTGTTTTTTTAAATACTAAATAAGCCTTGTCTTTTATGCCTCTAGGATTAATCTCAGCCCAAGTTGAAAGACCATATAATCCATCTTCGTTCTGCTGGATTTTTTTAGAGGCCATTAAAAGAGCTATCAAGGCTTTTTCTCTTAAGCTTGTTTTTAATTTTTTAACAGGCAATGGTTTCTTTATTTTTTTTAGCTGTGCGCTTAAAGAATCAATTGTTTTTTTGAATAACTGAAAATTTGTTTTGTTTGTTGTCCAACAAGAATAAAAATCATTATTTTCATTAATCCTTTGAAACGGCTCTTTTATAGATAATAGAAAGTAAATTTCGTTTTTATTGCTATTACCACCCAGCTCTTCTAATAGAATATTTTCTCTTTTTAGCCCGCCAAAAGATTTAAAATAGTTTAAGAAAAACTGGAAAACTTTATCATATTTTTCAATTTTTTGTTTTGTTCTATCTAAACCAGCTGCTTGAATCTGGCGAACCCTTTCTCTGCAAACACCAAAATCCTTACCAATTGCTTCCAAGGTTTCTTTGTTAGTTTTTCCCAGTCCAAATCTGCGGAGTATTGTTTCTCTTTGCTTATCAGTTAAGTTGTTAAGCAAATCAGAACAAATTTTATTATAATTAAAGTTTTCCATAACAATATTGTTTTACCACTTTCTCTAGAATAAGTCAACCTTTCTAAAACCCTGACAACAAAGCCGAAACAAGACCTGTTAAAAGTATTCCATCAAACACCCCCGCTCCGCCAATTGAAAGATATCCTCTGTAATTCTTAATCTTCGGGATATTCAACAGGTCAGCGCCAATTAAAGTTCCTAAAATTCCTGAAATAAAAGCACAGGGCGCAGCATAGTTAGATGCTAAAATTAAAGAGAAAAGTGCTGAAAAAACAGGTGGGATGAAAGCTGAAACAACAACTCCTTTCCCTGGAATAACTTTTGAAAAAAACTTGGACACAACAGTCATTAAGGCTGTGGCTATGAAAATTGGCTTTAATTCAAAGCCCTGGGAATTAACAATAAATAGAAAATAGAAAGAGAGAAGAACTGGAATAATTCCTCCACCTAAATTAATTGCCAGGTATTGCTGTTCTACTTTTGGTTTGCTAAATAACCCGAAAAACCTTGATTCTTGCACCAAAACTAACTTCTTTTTTGTTAAAGGAATATTAATTAAAGAACCAATTAAAATTGAATAAAGAATCAGTAGTGTAACTTGAGAAGAAATTCCCAAAGATTCAAAACCAACTACAATAATGTGAAAATAGCCCAATAAAAATAATACAGGCAAAAGCAGTATAAAAAGAATAAATATTAAAAAAGCAAAAGGTAAAAAGAACATTTTCTATATCTAAAATATTTAAAACTTATAAGTGTCTTCGCGACGACGATCAATGGCAAGTATAAAAATATCATTACGTTCAAAACGATAAATAATCCTTAAATCACCTTTCCTTACTCTAAAAATATCGTTTCTTCCTTTAAGTTTTTTAATATCTAAACCTTGATTTTTTTTGGAACGCAATTTTTTCAAAACAAATTCAATCTGCCTTTTCTCTTTAGCATTGAATTTTTGTAGCGCCTTTCCAATTTTATCCATATAGACTACAAACGAGAGAGTAATTTATCAATAGAAACTCCTTTTTTTTCTATTTTTGTGAAATTAACAACACGTTCCCAAAGCTCAGATTCATCTTCAGGAGAAGAGATTTTAAGCACTGGTTTAGAACGACGAACCACAATAAAAGATTTGCCTTTTTTAACTTCAGAAAGATAGGTTTCTATGTTTTCTCTTAATTCTTTTAATCCTACAATTGAATTTTTCATAAAAACATAAATTAATACTAATACTTAAGTTTATCTTAAGATAAACTTTTGTCAAGACAAATTTATTTATTCATGCAACATTTTTTGTATTTAATCGGTTTTCCTGTTCTTTGATCTTTTTTTCCACACGGACAAGGATCATTTCTTCCCACTCTTTTTTGAGCTTGAGGAATATATCTCTGAGCTGGCACATTAGAAACTGGTCCAAGTTTTGCATTCATAATGCTGAAAGCAACTGTTTTTTCTAAAGCATCAAGGAGTTTTTTAAACATTTTATGCCCCTCTTTCTTATATTCTACCAAAGGATCTCTTTGTCCGTAAGCCCTTAGTCTCACTGAATCTTTTAAATATTCCATGTTTTCTAAATGACCTACCCAGAGCATATCCAAAACTCTAAAATAAAGGGTTCGTATAATATTAACCATGTTTTCTTCTCCGAATTCTTTTTCTTTTTTTTCATAATCCTGTTCCTTTAATCCTGTTTTTTCGAAAATCTCTAAAAGAAATGGTTTTATTTGCTCTTTTTTGGTTTTTTCTAAGACTTCTTTTCTTTTTTTGTAAATTACATCACGATGTTTGTTTATTACATCATCATATTCCAAAACATGTTTCCTGACATCAAAATTCATGCCTTCAATTCTTGACTGAGCATCTTCAATTGCTTTTGAAACTAAATTGGCTTCAATGGGTTGGTCTTCTGGAAGATTTAATTTTGTTATTAAGTTTTTCAATCTTTCTCCTCCAAAAACTCTCATTAAATCATCTTCTAAAGACAAGAAGAACTGGCTTGAACCAGGATCACCCTGTCTCCCCGATCTTCCCCGCAGCTGATTATCAATACGCCTTGCTTCGTGTCTTTCAGTTCCAATAACATGAAGCCCGCCCAATTCTTTTACTTTTTTAGATTCATTTTCATTGAAGGGATTTCCTCCTAAAACTATATCAACCCCTCTGCCTGCCATATTAGTAGCAATTGTTACAGCATTAAGTTTTCCTGTCTGGGCAATAATCTGACCTTCTTTTTCATGGTTTTTAGCATTTAAAATCTGATGTTTTATTCCTTGTTTTTGAAGCAAATTTCCTAAATACTCATTCTTTTCAATAGAACGAGTTCCCACTAATATTGGCTGGCCTGATTTATTTCTTTTTTCAATCTCCCCTACTATTGCTTTGTATTTTACGCTCTCTGACTTATAAATCTTATCAGTCAAAGCCTTTCTAATTAAGGGCTTGTTTGTTGGAATAACAACTGTTTCTAAATTATAGACTTTTTCAAATTCTTCAGCTGAAGTTACAGCCGTTCCTGTCATCCCAGCTAGTTTCTTATACATTCTAAAAAGATTCTGGAAAGTAATGGATGCTAAGGTTAAAGATTCGGGCCGTACTTCTAATCCTTCTTTTGCTTCTATTGCCTGATGAAGTCCTCTTGACCAGCGCCTGCCAGGCATTAACCTTCCAGTAAATTCATCAACAATGATGATTTGTCCCTCTTTAACAACATAATCTCTGTCTTTTTTAAACAAAGCTTGAGCTCTTAATGCTTGCTCTAAATGACGTAAATATCTGACTCCCCTCTCCTCGTAAATATTTTTCATTCCTAAAATCTTTTCAATCTTATCAATTCCTTTCTCAGTTAAAGTAGCAACTTTTCTTTTTTCGTCAATCTCATAATCAGTTTTTGAATCTAATCTGGGAATTATCCCTGCAAAATCTTTGTACCACTTTGAGCTTTCCATATCAGGAGCTGAAATAATTAAAGGAGTTCTGGCTTCATCGATTAAAATTGAATCAATTTCATCAATAATTGCAAAATTAAAATCACGTTGTGCGCGTTGGTTCAAAGCATAAACCATATTATCCCTTAAATAATCAAATCCGAATTCATTGTTTGTTCCATAAGTAATATCAGCTTGGTAGGCCTGTTTTCTTTCGCACGGTCTTAAAAAATCCTCGACAACGAAAAAACCACCAAGCTCATCTCTTAATTTTTCTTCTTCCTCTTCCGGCTTTTTATATTCAGGATCATATATAAATGATTGCTGATGTTTTAAACAGCCAATATTTAATCCTAATGCGTAGAAAATCTGACCCATCCAAACAGCATCACGCCTGGCCAAATAATCATTAACAGTAATTAAATGAGCTCCTTTTCCTTTTAAAGCATTTAAGTATAAAGGAAGGGTTGCTGCTAAAGTTTTTCCTTCTCCTGTTTTCATTTCAGCAATCTTTCCCTGATGAAGAGCAATTCCCCCAATCAGCTGAACATCATAATGGCGCTGGTTTAAAGTTCTTTTTGATGCTTCTCTTACTAAAGCAAAAGCTTCTGGCAAAATATCATCTAAGACTTCACTCTTTTTAATTCTTTGTTTAAACTCAGTAGTCTTTTCTTTTAGCTTTTCATTAGAAAACCCCTGAAATTCTTTTTCAAGGGAATTTATTTTTTTTACAAGCGGTTCTAGTTTTTCCAAATATTTTTTATTCGGATCACCAAAAAACTTATTTAAAATTGACATAATCTATTCATCTTAAATAAAAAAAGACAGAAGAACAAGTAAGTGCTTCTGTTATTAATTTATAGGAGCTCTTCTAAATCTTCTGCGCCATTAAAATCGAAAAAGGAAATATTTAAGCTCCCTATTTCAGTCACTCCTTGATCTTGAAGATTCTTAAGAAATGACTTTATACCATTTGTAAACTTTTCCAAGTCTTCTTCTGTCGGCTTTTTGAACTTTACTCGTTCTGCATCCGACATATCAAACACAGAAAAATTTGCTTCTTTTATTTTCATTCTTATTCACCTTTAAGGTAAATATACTATATCAAAATGTGCTTAATTTGTCAAGCCATCTGTATGTAAGATAAAGGCGATTGCCTTGTTATTGCGTACGGGTTAAGGAAATTTGTTTTTGGATTTGACTTATAACCCTTTTAAATAAATCCTTGTCCTGACCTAAGTACTCTGGAAAAAACAATCCTTTTTGAACAATATCCCCTCTTAATATCTCTTTTATCAATAAAACGGGAAAAATTGCTGTAATTTTTTGCATTGAATTCAATAATTCATTTTTCTTTGATAGCGCTTTCATTCTCCAAACAATGTTTTTTTTATCAGTTTTAATTTTAATTATTCCTATGGTTAAATTATCCTGCTTTTTACCTTCTAAGGTTTTTGCTGTTGATTCAATATTTTTATCTTTTAAAAGATTTTTATCCTCTAATGATTTAAAGAACTCATAAAACCCTATATTCCTTATTATTCTATAACTCATATTTTTAACTTTTAAATTATCTACTAAAGAACCTAATCCTTCAGCTAAATATGATTCGGCATTAAGCTTTTCAATCTTTTGTTTTTTATAATCAGAAAAAGCAGGTTTTTTAATTTTTTTTCCATTTTTAATGATTGTTGCCTTTAATTCATGCCCCTCAATTAAATCTTCAAAACACCATAAAAACGGAAAAGAATCTTTTTCTTTTGACAAACTTCCTACTGAAATTTCTATTTCTTTAACATTGTTGTTTTTCACTTCCCTACCGCATATAAAATTAACAAGTCCTGGAGAAAACCCGGCAAAAGGAATGACTAAAATTCCTGCTTTTTTAATATTGTTTTTATTTTTCAAATAAAACTCGTAATCTAAATCAGCAATATCAATTAGATTTTTTCTGTATTTCAAAGCTAATTCCAAAGCCAGCTCACCCGCATCACCAGGCAGAGCAGAAATTAATAAATCACAATCTTTTACGTCTTTCTCAGTATTAAAAAAACCAACCTTCATATTAAGGTTTAGTTTTTTCAAATAATATTTTACTGCTTTTCCTATCCTTCCTTTCCCAAAAATAACTATTTTCATAACTGCCAGTTTTTAGGTAATATCATGCTTGATTTATGAATCTCTGGAGAATAATAACTGAATTTATGTTTTTTTGATATTTTTTTAAATCTTTGCTCAATTTCTTTAAAATCAACACTGGCCAGATTTATTTTCTTTGAACCAGCAATAAATGAATATTGCCCACAATGATAAGATGGCATTGTTAACTTATAAACTGTAGTAAATTGAAAAACCTTTTTTATTTTTTTAAAAATTCTTTTAATAAAAGTGTCGAAGTCCAAAAAAGAAGCACCAAGTGTAATTATTATTCCGTCTTTTTTCAATACTCTTGAAACCTGCTTATAAAATTCTATTGAGTAAAGTTCAGACGAAAGCCCTTTTGGCTCAGGATTAGTACAATCAACAATAACTACATCATAATAATCAATATAGTCCCTTATAAATCTCTCTCCTCCTATGTTATGAATTTTTACTTTTTTATTAGAAAAAGAATTCTTACAAACAAACTTAAGATATTTTTTTGAAATCTCAATAATGCGCTTATCTATTTCAACTAAATCCACTTTTTTAACACTGTGTTTCAAAACTTCTCTTAGAATACCTCCATCGCCTCCTCCAATAATTAAAATGTTTTCTGGTTTTGGATGAGAAAACAAAATCGGATGAACCATTATTTCGTGATAAATAGATTCATCACTTTTAGAAAACTGAACTATTTTATCAAGACAGATAATTCTTCCGTAAACTGAATTATCAAAAATTAAAACTTCTTGGAAATCAGTTTTTCCTTTAAACACCAGTTTGTCAATATAAAAACAATGCTTGATTTTGCCTGCTCTTTTCCCAAGATCAATTTCTTCGCAAAACCACTTTTCTTTAGAGGTAGGCATAAAATGGTTTATCAAATTTAATCCTTTTTGGCCTTTTACCCAAATAATTGAAAATGTATAAAGAAGCGCCTAATTTGGGTGATTTTTCAATAGTTTTTTTATCAATGAATTCAGTCATTCTTTTTAAAATAACTTCACTTTCTTCATATAATTTAATATAAGGATAATAAACTTTATTTAAGACCAACTCATCAATAACTAGATTATTTTTTGCAAAGAATTCCTGTAAAAACAGAAATCTGTTTCCTATTGCCTCATCTCCTACTTCCAAAAACACAAACCCACCATCTTTTCCTAACTGGCTTATGCCAAATTTAACAAATGTTTTGATTCCATCTTCTGTGTAAACTGGATTGGCTAAAAATCCAACGAAGTTTTCTTTTAAATCTTTCTTTTTACTTAAATCAACTCTTTTGGTTTTAATTTTTAATTTAAATTTTTTAGCTAAAATATCAATACACTCAAGCAGTTGAGCATCAATATCAATTGCCAAACATTCAATGCTGGAATCAGCTAAAGTTAAAATAACTGAAATGAAGTCATCATCACCAACAAGTAAAAACTTTTTATTAAAAGGGATTCTTTCAAGTATCTTCTCTGCAACGAAAAATGCAGATTCAGCTGATATTGGCATTTGGTCCCATTCAGCTTTAACTTTGAATCCGTCAAACTTTTTAAATAAATTAATAACTGCTTGTTTGTCTTTAGCTTTTATTCCTAACTTTTTTTCAACAGCAGCTTTAATTTGTTTTGCAGTCTGAGGTTTGGGAATAAACTTTTCAATTTCTTTTTTAAGTAAAGTAACTTTTCCATTTTTTGAAACTTTAATTATTTTCTCGTCTGTTAAAAATTTTAGATAAGAACATAGGTCCCAGTCTCCTAGGGATTGTTTTGTAATAAATTCAAAAGCATTATCAGAATAAATTATTGTTTTGACATCATATAAAAAATCAAAAAATGTAGGTTTGTAGTGATTATCGTAGAACTGACCAACAATCTTATCTGATAATTTCAAATCTTTAAGACTTGTTTCATGTTCTTTACAATCTTTAATAAACCTTACTTTTCGGGATTTTGAAAATCTAACGTGAAGTCCTTTAAGATATTTTTTCATGGTTTTTTAGCTGCTTAAGCCCGTCCTCTATCTATCTTCCTAATTTCAACTTTTTTTGGATTCAGCACAGCTCTTAAATAATCAAGAGCTTTCTCGGGAACAGCTCTATCTCCACAGGTAAAAATATCAATAGCAACATAATTGTATTCAGGCCAGCTGTGAAGAGCAATGTGACTTTCAGCTAATAAAACAACCCCAGTGATTCCCTGCGGTTCAAATTTATGGATTACAATTTTTAAAGGACTGCAATTAGCTTTTTTAACTGCTTTAATTAAGATTTCTTTTAATTCTTTTTCATTTTCAATAATTTTTCCATGCCAAAACTCAGCAATTAAATGAATGCCTGCGTGTTTGAATTGATTTTTTGTGTCTATGACCCATTTGATGGATCTCTTTGTTTTTGTGTTCATGCTTTTCGTCAATCGCTTTATCTTTCAGTATCTGTAAGAACAAATGCTGAAAAACTCGCTCAACAATTATTTTCTTGTTGAGAAAAACAAAGAGTTAAAAAAAAGCGATTGATACTAACCTATTATATTCCCTCCTCCAGATTCCTTTCTCTTTTATGAAATCTAGCAGAAGGAGAAATTTTAAGGTTTCTTTTTAATGTTCGACTTTTTCTTTTCGCTTTCGCAATAAACTTTCCTTTTTGCCTCTTCAATTCTTCCTGAAGTTCATCTTTAACTTCATTTATAGCTACTCTTAAATTAGACGAAGAGGCCTCTGCCTTAATAACTTTTCCTGGAAGCCTTAATTGACATTCTGCTCTGAAAAAAGGTCCTTTCTTATGATGAGTTCCTTTTTCGATTTCAACAAAAGCTTCTAGGTTAGCTTTAAGCTTGTCAGAAGGACTGCGATAATCCTTATTATTAAATATTTTAATAAACTTTTCAAGGGAGCCAATCTTGTTCTCAATAAATTCCTTAAGAGCAGGATTTAGTTTAATTTTTGTAGATTTAATAGTTATCTTCATAGAAAAAGGAAAACCCCCCACGCCATTTGAGTGTATCACTTTTAAAAACTTTTACAAGCTCTCCCAAGCTTTCTGAAAGAAAATTTAGGAAGGTAAGTTTTTAAATTAAGGTGAGGGGGGGGAAAAGGCTTTATCTTTTTTTTCTTTTTCTTTTCTTGGTTGTCTTCTTTTTGGTAGTTTTTCTTTTCTTGGTTGTCTTCTTTTTGGTAGTTTTCCTTTTCTTAGTTGTCTTCCTTTTGGTAGTTTTCCTTTTCTTAGTTGTCTTTCTTTTCTTTGTTGTTTTCTTTCTTCTTTTTGCCATATTTTGAAAAAAATTATTTATTTTGCCAGGCAGATAGTCGACTTCCCTATTGCCTTTTTTAGAAATTAATTTTGAAAACTTTTTTAAATTTAAAATTTTTAAAAAAATTATTTTTATTTTTCAATTTATTACTTTATTTTTTCACTTAAAAGAATAATGTCAAGTGTGTAAAACTAATTTTTTAACTTTTTTAGAAAATTTTTTAGTTTTCAAACAAAAAAAGAACAAAGTTTAATTTTTGTTTCTTGTTTTTTAAAAATACTTAATAAGTTTTAAAAATTTAAAAGTTAAAATATTGAACTTCTTCTTCTAATTCAATTTTAAACTTATCTTTAACTTTATTTTTTATCAAATATATTAATTCTTTAACGTCTTTTGCTTTTGCATTTTTAAAATTAACAATAAAGTTTGCATGTTTTTCTGAAACCTTAGCGCCTCCAATAATTTTCCCTTTTAGATTGCACTTATCAATTAAATAACCTGCAGGAATTGTTCCTTCTTTAATAAAACTTTCTAATTCTGGAAATTCTTTAATTAGTTTTTTATTAAAATTAGAAATCTCTGATTTACTTAAAACATAATTTTTAAAAATACTTCCACTAGAAGCAAAACCTAAGGGCTGGTTTTTTTTACGATACTCTAAATAATCATTCATTGTTTTTTCAATTTCTGATTTGTTTCCTTTTTTTAATTGAAGAACGCAAGATAAAATAACTAAATTCTGATTTTCTTTAAAAACACTGGTTCTGTAATTGAATCGGCATTCCTTGTTCTCAAAAACTTTAATCTTTTCTTTATTTTTATCAAATACTTCAACCTGTTTTATCACATCACCTATAAAGCCTGTTATTGAACCGCCAGAAGCTCCAGCATTTCCTCTGATTGCACCACCGATTGTTCCTGGTATTCCCTTTAAACATTCTAAGCCGGTTAAGTTGTTATCAAGAGCAATTGTTATCAGCTTTTCGGTTAAAATACCTGCTCCTGTAAAAATCTGGGAGTCTTGAATTTTAAATTCTGAGTTTTGAATTTTTATTACAAGCCCATTAAAATCTTTGTCAGACATTAATAGCTTGCTTCCTCCTCCTAAAATAAAAAACGGCAAGTTGTTTTTTCTTGCTGACTTAATAATTTCAATTAACTCACCTTTTGTCCTGGCAATAAAAAAATACTTTGTCCTACCCCCAATTCTAAATGTTGTGTAATCTTTTAACAAAATATTGAATTGTATGCCAGGAATACTGTTTATTGGTTCCTGATCCATAGGAATAGAAGAATGAGCATATTTTTACATTCCTATAGATCAGGAGAGTTACTCCTATTCTAAGTCTTTAGTGAGTGCTATCCTCCTGATCCATTTACATTTTAAAGTATTATTTAAAAAAAGAAAAGGGATTCTTAAAATCCTATTGTTTATTCTTTTCGTTTATGCATTTAGATATTAACCACGAACTTGATTGAACCTTTTCTCCTCCAACATTAAAAACCATCTTAATGCCAAGTTTCTCACAAACTTCCCTTTCTGGAATATTATCCAGCGTTCTATCTCCTCCTTTGACAAATAGGGTTGGCTTAATTAACTCTAAAGTTTTACAAACTGTTTTATCCTTATCAATTGACAAGACGACTTCATCCACAAATTTTAAAGAAGAAATTATTTCAGCCCTTTCTTTCTCGTTCATAAAAAGAAAACTTCCTTTAAGCTTAGATTGTTTGTCTGAGTTGATTATCACTATTAATTTTGTTCCAAGCTTCTTTGCTTCTCTCAAATATCTAACATGTCCAACATGCAATGGATTAAAATAACCAGAAACTGCAACTACAACTTCTTTGCTGTTTTTTGATTTCTTATTGTTTGGATTCATAAAATTAGTAAACGTTATAGTAAATGCTAACGTTCTGACCTAGATTAATTATAAAGAATTAGAAAAAAAAGACAAAAAAAGAAAAAGTTGCTTTAAAAAGCAAAAGACCCTGCAAGCAGGGGCTTTCGCCGACTGAGAATGGAGTTCTATAAATAGAACTACACTCACTGGTTTAGATAGTAATAGATTTTAATGACTATGTCAAGTCCTATGCTAGCCTAATCAGATAACTGGTTAATCTTGGCCCTGGTCATTGGTCCAATAAAACCTGTTCCTGATTCTAAGTCTATTGGAGTTAAAATTTCACTAGAATACTTTTCCTGAAAACGAATAACAGCTTGTTTTGTCAGGGTTAGAAAATTACCAGTTACCAATCCTTCTGGATAAATACTCATTCCTTGAGATTTTAAAAATGTCTGTAAGCATTCAACTTGATTATTATTCGTCATTCCATAATAAAGATTTTGATCAAATTTCTTGCAAGTTGTACCTGTTCCTAAAGCGGCATCTAACTGAATTTGTAATCTGGCTATCTCTTTTTGCAAATTCTCTATCTGCACTAAAAGCCTGTTTATTAGTTCCTGCTCTTGATTCTGCTGATCTCCTTCTTCAATAGTTGAAGCAGACCAGAAAAAAGAAAGAGGTGTCTCTGATTCTGAAAAGTTTGATGTCTTATTTTGAGCAGAAGGAATAATTGTTAAAGAAACATTTTTAGAACCAAAGTCAGAAACATAAATAGTTGCTTCTCCTTTATTGTCTAGTTCCAAAAAAGTAATTGATAAATCTCCTTGATCATTTTGAACTAAGTAAGGAATTTTGAACTTAGTTAAAGAAGAGGTTATAAATTCCACTTTCAAATCTCCGTGATTGCCGCCAATGAATTTGTGCCAGTTACCTGCCCAGTCATTGGTTGTATTAGAAACTGACAAAACACTTTTACCAATAGAAGGAAGGTAATTGATTAGAGGATTAAGCTTTAGATTCTTCAAATTATCATTTAAATAACAATACCTAATAGACAAAGAACAATCATTAACTAAAACAGCAATTGTCCAATCAGTAAAAATCTGGCTGAAGTTTTCATTAAATCCAGTTTTAAGTAAAGCAGAATTCAGACTATTAATGCCTGTTTCCGGACTCTTTAAAGAATCTATTAAAATCTTCACACCGTAATGATCAGTTAAATAATGTATAAACAAACTTGCCACACCATAATCATAAGGAAGCTTTTTCCATTCAGTTAAAGAATCGTAAGGTTTGTCTAAAAAATTCTCTATCCTTCTTTGAAGGTCACTTCCCTCAAAGCTATCATTATAACCCAGCAATGTTGGAACATATTCTGAACGTGTTTCGTTTAACCATATTTCTTCAGAAACACCGTAGGTTTTTTCTTTTTGGTTAAAAGAAATAAGATGTTGAAATTCATGGGCCAGAAAACTTTTTGCTAAACTTATATTTAAATGCAAGGCATTAAAATAAATCATTTCTTTTTCATTTGAAGTAGGTATTTGAGATTTTGGAAATTCATCAGCGCTGTTGAAATAGCCGCCAGCCTGCTCGTTCATTGGATGCATTAAAATTGTAATCCTCAGATCTTTATCTATTCCTGGCTTCCATTCAGAGCCAAAATTCTGAGTTAAAACAGGATAGATATTAGTTGTAAACTCTTGAGACAAAACAGTTATTGCGTTATTCATTTCAAGTTGTTCGTTTTCTTCTAATCCATCCCACCAGCTATCATCTACATACCAATATGCTGTTTGAGAAACTTCTCTTAAAGTAGCTTGGACCTGTTCTCTTTTTAAAGAATCATAAGAAGATTCAACATAAAAACTAGCTGAATCCCCTAGAATTTGTTCAGCCTTAACAAAAATAGGTAAAAAAACAATGATTGAAATGATTAAAATAAAGGATAAATTTTTCATTTGTTCATTTTTTTCACAAAAACTAATCTAATTCAAGACCTAAAGCTTTGTAAATTTCAGTCACCTTTTTAACATCTTCTGTATTTTTTCTCCAATCATAACCAGCTGCTTCTGCGTCTTTAATTTTTTCAAGGGCTTGTTCATATTGACCTGTTATATAATAAACCGTAAATAAATACCAATGGGCTTTGGGCATTCTTGGCTCTAATTCAATGGCCTTTTTAAATAAATCAAAACTTGCTTGTTTTTCACCTTTTGCCAGCTTCACTTCAGCTAAATGCCAATAACCCTGTTGATTAGTAGGACTCAATTCTATTGCTTTTTCAAAAATCTGTTCTGCTGAATCCAATTTTTCCCTATCAAGACTAAAACGATAATCAGAGAAATAAAGCCTGCCTAAAAAAAGATGGGGACGGAAATCTAAAGAGTTGCTTTTAATGCTTTCCTCCATTTGTTCTTCACCAACCTGAAAAGCTAGTCTTATAGTCTCTTTATTATTTTGAGGATTAAAAGCAGACTGGTGAAGTTTTAGAGAAAACTGTTCTCTAATTTCATATTTTTGCATTAGAGTATTCAATGATTTTTCATAAGCCACTATCGTCTCTTCTAGATTATCAGAAGTAATAATTATTTCAACAACATTCATAGCGCTTGAAAATGGCTGGATATTGCCAAGATAAAGAATCAGAATAGTTAGTGAAACAATAAGGCCAAAAATAATATTTCGTCCAGGTCCCTCTCTAATAAAACTAGATGGCTCTTCAGCTGAATCTGGAAAGGAATATTTTTCTTCATCTATTAAAAAACTAACAAATCCTAAACTTAAAAAAAATACTGTGTAGCTTGAAATCATATCAAAAACAAGCAGATTCTGGGCGAAGTAAATAATTAATAAAACTGCCATTACTAAACAAGGAATCATGTTTTCTTCTTTTTTAAAACAGATTTTAAAAAGTGCAAAAATGGAAACTGCAAAAACCAATAAGTGGCTTAAAAGCCCAATTATCCCACTATTGACCAGAGTATCTAAAACAATATTATGGACTCTATCAAACCAAATCTCTCCCCCACACTCTGATAGAAACACACAGGGATTAAAGAATTTAGTAAAAACTACATTAAAGTTTTCTGGACCCCAACCAAAGATTGGTTTTTCTAAAAATCCTTTCCAGCCTTTTTCCCAAACAACAAACCTTGGCTTCATATCTTTTAAAACTTTTTCAACCCTGTTCTTAAGAAAAGAAGGTTGAACAATCAGGGCAATAATGCTTAAAATCACCAAACAAAAAATCAAATAAGTTCCTGCTTTTTTAAGCTTTTTTTTCTTAGAAAATATTAAATAGCCCAATAATATTAAAAATAATCCAGACCAGAAAGAAACAATTGCTCCTCTGGCAGTAGATGTTAATAGGGTTGGGACCAGAAAAAGCAGAGATACTCCAGAAAAAACTCGTAAAAACGAGCTTTTTTGTTGTAAAAACAAGACTAAGGCAAAGAAAATGTCAAAAAGCAGATACGCTGCCAGAAAAGAGGTATTGCCAATCGTTCCTCCTCCTCTGGTAGAAAGTCCTGTGTTCGTTAAAACAGTAATACAAAGAATAACTCCTACTAACACTGACACAGCAAGAATCTTTTCCCAATCCCCTCTTTCTTTAAAGGTACTTGTTAGAATAACAAAAAAAGCTAAGAGATGAAGAAAAGTAAAAATTCCTGTCATTCTTTCGTAAGTGCTCCAAAAGCTTCTTTCAAAATTAATACCTGAAACAGATGTTAATATTAATACAAAAATAAAAATCAGAATGGAAATAAGTATAATATTAGATTTTGGTCGATAGCGAGGAAACAATAACATCAGAAATAGATAAGCAGCCAGCATAATCTCCACTAAAATTCTGAAATAAATAGTCTTTGGAGTAACAAAAGGAAAAAAAGAATATCGGTAAACAACCAATGGAACAAACATGACTAAATATGTTCCTATTTTGATTATAAAAAGACAAATTTTTTTTAATGTCTGGGTCATTCAATTATTTTAGCCAATATATAAGATATTGCAAATTTTCACTTATTTTATTAAAATATATCTATGTTAAATATGAGGAAAGTCCTTGTTTTTTTTGGAGATATTTTCTTAATCTATCTCTCGCTTTTTCTAACCTTATTATTAGGGTTTTTTGGCGAATTTAGTTCTCAGATATTTTATTTGCATGTTTTGCCTTTTTCTATTATTTATGTCTTTTGGTTCATTATTTTCTACATTTTTGGCCTTTACGATCTTCATTTAATTAAAACTAAGACCTCTTTTTATAGCAATACCATTGGAGCTCTTGCTGTAAGTTTAGTTTTAGGAATGCTTTTCTTTTATACATTTCCTTTTTTTGAAATTGCTCCAAAAACCAATTTAGTAATAAATATTTTAATTTTTGGAATATTGTTTTTTGGCTGGCGTAGATTATTTTATTCTTTATTCTCAGTACATTTTTTGAACAGAACTGCAATAATGGGAAAAGGTTCTGAGGTTGAAATATTGAAAAAAGAAATTAATGAAAAACCCTATCTTGGCTATAAAATCATTCCAACAAATATAAATGAAGATCTTTTTTCTCAGATTCAAAAACATAACATTGATACAGTGATTTTCACAGAAGAGTTTGAATCAAATCCTGAAATGCTTAAAGCTCTTTATTTTTGTTTGCCAGCCAGAGTAAGTTTTTTAGAATTTGCCAAAGCTTACGAATTAATTTATGAAAAAATTCCGGTTTCAACAGTTTCTCAATCCTGGGTTTTAGAGAATATAAAGGAAAGAGAAAAAAGCTTTTATGATGAGGTAAAAAGGTTTTTTGATATAATTTTAGATAGCTTTTTGTTAATTCTAACCCTTCCTCTTTGGCCTCTAATTGCCATGGCTATTAAATTAGAAGATAATGGTCCTGTCTTTTATTCTCAGAAGAGGGTTGGAAAAGACAGAAATTCTTTTATTCTGTATAAATTCAGGTCAATGAAGGTAGGAGCAGAAAAAGAAAAGGCTGTTTGGGCAGAAAAAAAAGATAAAAGAATAACCAAAGTTGGAAGATTTTTAAGACAAAGCCATTTAGATGAAATCCCTCAAATGGTAAATGTAATAAAAGGAGATATTTCATTGGTTGGACCAAGACCAGAAAGACCAGAATTTGTTGAAAAATTAGAAAAAGAAATTCCCCATTATCATTTAAGACATCTAATAAAACCTGGTTTTACTGGTTGGGCCCAGATAAAATTCAGATACGGAAGGTCTTTTATGGACAGCCATAAAAAATTTCAGTATGATTTGTATTATTTAAAAAATCGAAACTTTTTACTTGATATAGGAATCTTGCTTAGAACTTTTCAATTATTTTTTAAAAAAGAATGAAGATCTTCGAAAAAACAAAGAATTTGGTTTATTCCTTGCTGAAAAAAAGTGAAAAATATACTCAAACTGACATGATCTATTTAGCTAAAGGCGGTTTTTGGTTAACCTTGGGGCAGATAATTTCAACAGCTGCCTCTCTTTTATTAGCAATGGCTTTTGCTAACTTATTAAATCCTGTAACTTATGGAAATTATAATTATATATTATCTTTGGTTGGAATGTTAAGCATTCTTACTCTCTCTGCAATGAGAATTGCAATTATCCAAGCTACAGCTAGAGGATTAGAAGGTTCTTTTTATACAGCATTCAAAGTTAGATTGAAATGGGGTATCTTAGCCAGCTTAACAGCTATCGGTTTAGCTGGCTATTATTGGTTTAAAGGAAATTATCTTTTGCCTATTCCTCTTTTAATTTCAGCTCTGTTCTTACCTTTAATGCAGGCCTCTCGGGTTTATGAAAGTTTTTTAATAGGCAAAAAATTATTCAGTATCCATGTAAAGTATAGTGTCTTCAACCGAATTATCTCAGCCGGAGCTATAATTATTACGCTTTTCATTACAAAAAATATATTTTGGTTGATTGCTGTCTATTTAGTTTCCCACACTCTTTTAAATTATTCCTTTTATTTAATTACAAAATTAAAACTTAAACCAAATAAAAAAGAGGATCCTCAAACCCTTTCTTATGGAAAACATTTAACTTTAATGGGCGTGATTTCTGTTGTTGCTAATTATTTAGACAGAATATTGCTTTTTACCCTTGTAGGGTCAGCACAATTAGCTATTTATTCTTTTGCAATTCTTATTCCTGATCAAATTAAAAGCATGATGAAACAAAATATTGGCACTCTTGCCTTTCCAAAACTATCGATAAAATCTCGGAAAGAAATTAAATTGAACATAATGCAAAAATTTTGGAAACTTTTCTTTTTAACAGGATTAATAGCTGTAATTTATGTTATAACCGCTCCTTTTCTTTATAAGATATTTTTTCCTCAGTATTTGGATTCTATCCCATACTCTCAGTTATTCGCTCTTTCTTTTATTGCTGTCCCAATAACTCTACTCAGTACCATTTTCCAAGCTCAAATGATGAAAAAAGAGCTTTATCTCATTAGAATTATACCTTTTATTAGAATAATTCTTTTAGTTGTTCTAACTCCTTTCTATGGAATATGGGGAGTAATTATAGGACAGGTAGGCGCTGTATTTTCTTATCTAGCCCTAACCTTATTTTTATTTAGAAAATTTTAGGCTTTTTAGGTTTTTTGAATTCCAAAGAATTAACATTAATATTAAAGTAATAACTGCTCCAAAAAGCCAAAAATAAAAAGCGGCATCCCAACTAAAATTATCTAATAAATATCCTGTTCCTACACCAGTCAAGGCTGCTCCAATATATCCCCAGCCATCAATAAAACCAGTAGCAGAAGAAGCCATTTCTTTAGTGCCTAAATCCATAGGAAAAGCAGTAACCAATAGCATGTGAGGACCATAAGTAGTAAAACCGATTATTCCTAAAACTATTAAACTAAGAATCCAAGAAGTTGTTGGAATTCGAGGGAAAAACCAAATGGCTAAAATTAAAATTGATAACATAAACACAGTCATAGGAGCTCGTTTACTTTGAAAAAACTTATCTGAAATCCAACCCGCACTTAATGCTCCTAAAGATCCTGCTAAAGGAAATATTATGGTCTTATAAGCAGCTAAAGAAATAGGTGCTTTTTGAACTTCAAAAAAATAAGTAGGTGCCCAAGCTAAAAACCCGTACCTGACTATATTCAAACCAAATAATCCAAGAGCAACTATCCATATTTTTTTGTTTTTTAAAATTGTACTAATTGTATCCCGAAGACCATTAGGCTTTCTAGCAATTTCTACTGGCTCAAAACCCATATCTTCGGCTTTTTCTTCTACTCCCAAAAATTGAGCTGTAGCAAAAATTGGCCTCATCATTACTGGAACCTTAAAATCCTTTCTCCATCCCAAAAACTCAACTTCAAAATCTCTTCCATCTTTAGTTTCTTCTTTTTCTTTTATCTTCAATGACCAATTTATAACCAAAAATAGAATTATAATTACTGGTACCCAAAAAGCCCATCGCCAACCAAATGCTCCCACTACAAATCCTGCTAAAAGCCAACTAACAACATTACCAATTTGATAAGAAGAGCCTAATATACCAGATGCTTTCCCCCTTTTATTTATTGGAAACCAATTAGCCACTATTCTTACTATTGGAGCCCAACCCATTGACTGGAAAAAACCATTCAGTCCCCAAATTAGAATCATACCCGCTAAAAAATTACCAGTAAAACCAAATATAATATTAAGTACTGCTGATCCTAATAGCCCTACTCCCACCAATTTCTTAGCACTAAACTTGTCACCTAATTGGCCATTAATAAATTGACCAGCAGCATAAGCTATAAATGAAGCTGTTAATATTCCGCCAATAGCAGTTTTTGAGATATTAAACTCTTCCATAATCCCAGGAATAGCTACTAAAAGATTAACTCTCAGTAAATAAAAACCGGCGTAAGTAATCCAACATGTAAATAAAACTTTTCTTTGTTGTTTTTGCATAATATTTTATGCCATTAACTTTGCCAATTTTTTCTTGCTTTTACAAGATCTTCTTCTGTATCAATTTCAACCCAACCGCCTTTAATATCAACTGAATCGATTGGATATCCCTTATCAATTAAATATTGAATCATATCTGTTAGATAAGCTTTTTCGAAAAAAGCAGCGTTTTGAAATCTTTGGTCTTTTCTGTCTTGATACCTCTCCACTAGTTTTTGATATTCTTTTCTTAGAATTTCCGCTCCATTTTTTGAAAATCTAGCTAATCCAATGAACTCGCCTTGGGCTTCTTCTGGTATTACCATATCCTTACCGATCCTCGTTATCCTTCCATTTTCTACTTTTACTAATTCTGCTTCGGTCACAAGGTGTTTTTTGCGATCTATATACTGTTTTAACCAATCGTGATCAACTACTAAACCAATATCTGAATTCTTTTGTAATAATTTTTCTACTATATTTTTTTGATAAAGAATATCTGAATAAGAAAAAATAAAACCGTTGTCCATTTTTTTTTCGGCAAAAAACAAAGACATTAAAATATTATTATTTAAGTAATTAGTATTTTCATAATATTTTATTTCTGGATAGTTAATTAATTCCTTCTTGTAACCTCGAACTATAGAGATATCATAAATTCTATTTTCTCTTAAAACTTCTAGGCTTCTTTGCAAGATAGTTTTATCTCCTATTTGCAGGAGGCATTTGGGCATATTGTCTGTAATCGGACTTAATCTTTTTCCTCTTCCAGCAGCTATGATTATTGCTTTAAAAATCTTTGTCATAAAAAATGAAATTTTATTTAGTATCTTTATGGTGATTTTCTTGTTTATAAATTTGCCATCCAGTAAAAAAAACTTTCCCTGAAGTGAAGAGTGTTAAATATATAGCATAAAAACATAAAAACAATTTTTCCCATCCTAGCAGAGAACATAAAAGAACAGCAGGATATTGGACTGAAACTTTACTAATATAACTTGCCCATTCTTTTGCTGAAGTAATAGTTTGATTTTTTAATAACCTTTGATTATTTCCTTTAATCAATGGTTGAGCTATTGAGCGCTCAATAAGTTTTGCCATTGCCGCCAAAGCGCCGAAAATGACATACCGAAATATTCCTGTTTGAAAAAAAATTCCCAACCCTAAGGAAAAGAAAAAATAAGGATATAAAAGATGAACAGAAGTACTATCTAACCAAGCTCCAAAATTAGATGATAATTTCATATATCTAGCAATTTCCCCATCAGCATAATCTAAGATAAGAAAAATGAGAAATGCAATGCTCCCAAATAAAAAATAGCTGTTTAAATATAAAATCCCTCCCGCGACTCCTATTGAAAAACCTAAAAATGTAACAAAATTAGGTTTTAAGCCAACGACTAGACAAACTTTTGTTATATAAATAGAAAATATGCGAAAGAAACGCATAGTAATATCCTCTTGATAGCCTTTATTTTGACAGATTCTACGTAATTCTTTGATAGATTCCATAAATTTAAGCTTTTAAAATTAAAGATCCAATGTTTTGTTTTAAGTTTTTCAGTATAGAATTCATCATTTTTAATAGATTTAAAATATTATTTTAATTTCTCATAATTAAATATCATTCTAAAGTGTTGAAATTTTTTTACGTTCCAATTGAAATTTTTTTGTTGCAGGCACATAAAGGCTACAATTCTCACAAACTGGTAATGTTTTTTTCCTTAAAAAGGATTTTCTGACTTCATCAGCTTTTTCTGAATAAAAAATCTCTTTTAAGGAATTATTTTTAATATTTCCAATAACTAATTCGTCGAATTCATTATTTTTCACCCTACAAGCACATAATCTAATACTTCCATCAAATAATATAGCAGCATCGTACATTCTGATACAAGGTAAATATTTAAATTTACTTATTCTTCTCAGCCTCATAACACCAAGCAGATCATCTGGTTTAATATTACCGCACCAATTATCATAATCACTTAAAAAGGTATATTTAACTTTAGGACCTAAAAATGGCTTTATATATTTTTGAAAATCTTCACTCCTAAGAACTTTGCTTGGCAAAACAGGAGAGCGGAAATTAATAAAAATCTCTGTTTTATTTCCTTTGAATGCATTGTATTTAAGTAATTTATGAATTCCTTTAATTGTCTGTTCATATAAATCAACTTGGCTAATCTTTTTGAATGCATCTCTATCACAAGCAGCTAAACTCACTTCTATTGCATTAATTCTTGTATCTATTAATTTTTTATAGTTTTCATTTTTTAATAAAAATGTTCCATTTGTATAGAAATAAGCTTTTTTTATTGAAGGAAGCTGCAACGCATACTCTATCTTAGAAATTAAATTAGAATCTAGTAATGGTTCACCAATGGTTGGCGTAAAGCTCACTATTCTACCTCCTAGTTCATTAAATTCATCAATTGCTTTTTTAAAAATGCCGAATTCCATAGTCCCAAATTTCTCGGGAACTCTTTTAGAATACACACAATAACGACATCTCAAATTACATACATTGGTAACTTCAAAGTATAAACGATTTATAAAAATTTTATGCTTATTTATTGCATACCTATTCAAGAATTTAGCAAAATAACAATATCCATCTAAATATAAAGAATTAATATTATCTCGCAGTCTCCCTAAAAAAAACTTTATATCTTCCTTTAAAAAAGGCATTTGCTTTTAAAATTCTTTTAATTAATAGTTTATTTTATTAAAAATATATTATAACCAGAAACTTGTTTTTTGCTCTGGTATTTAGTTAAAAGATTATCTAAGAATCTTGCCAAAATAATAAAAGTATTTACTGGAAATTTATTTTGATAGGGTAAAAAATTAGCCATGGTCTCTAAAGAACCTCTTATTGAACAAATTTCAATTTTCTTAAATCTTTTAAAAAGATGTCTTATTCCATCTTCGCTAAATCGCCAAAAATCTTTTCCGTCTCCTGAGGCATGATAAGCATATAGAAAAGGAATATAAATGAAACATTTTCCTTCGGTTTTTAAAATCCTATAAATTTCTTTAATCACTTGCACTGGATCTTCAACATGCTCCAAAACAGCTTTGCAAATTACTCCATCAGCAAGATTGTCAGATATTGGAAGATTGTGAACATTGGCTAAAATATCAGGTTCGCATTTAGGATTTATATCAACTGTTTTATAGTCACAATTAGTAAAATATTTTTTATAGGGAGCTAATTGTTTTTGAAATCTATTTCCTCCTCCAATATCAAAAACAATTTTCCCTTTGGCAATCTCTTTAATTTTTTCATCGAAAAACTTTTCCCACTTAGTCATATTTTAAAAATTCATCGCCATTTAAAATCACTACCAACTTATCACCAAGCTTTTTAACGTCTCTAAAACACCTAATGTGAGCAATATACACATGGCCAAATACTCCATTAGCAACTAGTGTAATTACATTTTCATGAATTTTATTCATGCTTTTAATTCCTTTCTCCAATAATTAAGGGTATCTAGAAGTATAGTTTTAAAGTCTATCTTTGGTTCCCATCCGGTTGTATCTCTAAATTTCGTAGAATCACAAAGTAAAATAGGAACATCACTTGGCCTCATCCGTTTCGGGTCTTTTTTAATTTCTATTTGTTTTTCGGTAAATGAAAGCAGAGTTTCCAAAACTTCTTTAATCTGATGAATCTTGCCGCTTCCAATATTGTATGGTTCTCCGAACTTGCACTTTTCAGTTGAAAGCCAAAGAGCCTTAACAATGTCTTTAACATGAGTAAAGTCTCGATAAGCATCTAAATTTCCAACATAAATCTCTGGTTTTTGCAATTCTTTTTCTATTTTTGCTATTTGATCAGCAAAAGTAGAAATAACAAACTGTCTTCCTCTTCTTGGACCTTCAGTATTAAAGCAACGAGTAATGACAGTTTTTAGACCGTAACTTTTATGATATTGATAAGCTAGCTTGTCTTGAGCAACTTTTGATACTGCGTAAGGTGAAAGTGGACGAAGAGGATTGTCTTCTTTGATTGGAATCTCATCTTCTTTCACTAATCCATATTCTTCAGAAGATCCGGCAATCTGAATAATAGGATCAAGTTTTAGTTCTTTTATTGCTTCAAAAAGATTAAGTTGAGACATAATATTATTATGTAACGTGTCCTCAGGTGAATGCCAAGAAACAAGAACAAAACTCTGGGCAGCTAAATGGAAGATTTTATCTGGTTTTACTTTCTCCAACACCCTATCTATAGCAATTCTATTAGTAAGATTACATTCAAAAAGCTGTATTTTATCTTTAATATGCTCTATCCTCTTTAATTCATCTCCTAAATGATGGGAGAGAACTGTACCAAAAACCTCGACCCCTCCCCTATCTAAACAATATTCTGCCAAATGGGAGCCTATAAAACCTGTAATTCCTGTGATTAATATTCTCATATGTTTTATATATTATTGTTTAATAAATTCTAAAATCTTTCCTGTTCTTTTTTGCCACGTATAACTCTGAACGTCTTGAAAAGCTTGATTTGAGATTTTAGCTGAAAAATCAGGATTTTTCAAGCCATTTTTAATTCCTTCAGCCAATTTCTCTGGACTGTCTGGTTCAATTAAAAAAGAGTTATTTCTATTTAAAATTTCTTTTATTGAAGGTAAATTTGAAGCTATAATTGGCCTTTTTGATGCCATATATTCAAAAAGCTTTAGAGGAGAGGTCCAATATTTGGAAATGTCTTGTTTGCCTGAATTAGGTAAAACCAAAACATCAGCTGCTTTTAACCAAAAAGGGATTTCAGAATAAGGTTTATGGCCCACTATATTAATTTTAAGTTTTGAATTTTGAATTTTAAATTTTCTTATATCTTCATCAGTACCTCCAACAAAATAAATCTCCATACTCTCTGGTAAAAATTGAGAGGCATCAGCTAAAACTTGAGCTCCTTTCCACTTATATAAATGGCCAGTATAAAGAATTATTTTTTTATCTAAGGGCAAATTCAATTTTCTCCGACATTTTTCTTGACTATCTTTTATATTAAATTTCTCTAAATCCACCCCATCAGGAACTACTAAAATTTTATTAGATGATATTCCCTGCTTTTTAAAAAAATCTTTAAGTTTTTGAGTAATAACTATTATGTTTTTTAATCTTTTAAAGAATGACGAATATAAAGAATAATTCTTAGGAAAAGTATGAGCTTCAAAAACAAGATTTTTCTTAAACAGAACAAAAGGAAGTGAAAATTTTTCTCTAGTATAAATAATGTCTGTTTTTTTGAAAAGAAGATATATTAATACAAAAAAATTAAAAGTAATGTCTTCAATCCAAAATCCTAAATGACCAATATATTTATCAAATATTATTAGATCCAAGCAAGGAAGTTTTTTGATTTTGAAATTCCTCTTAACGCCATAATAATTAAAAGCGTCTTCCTTAATCTTATTAATACGTTTAGGTAAAACAAGCTCAACCTCCATATTATTCAAAGCAAAACTTTCGCACATTTTCATTATCTGAATTCCATGTGCTTTTTCAGTTGGTATTCTGCTGTTGGCAATGTATAGAAGCTTCATTTTATTTATTCTTAATAAATGTTTTATACCAAATTTGAAAAGTAAGCAAAGACCAAATTATGTCTAAATTATATTTTTTACCTGAAATATGATCATCTAAAATTTTTCTAATTTGAGGAAAATTGAAATATTTTTGGGTTTCTGAACAATAATTTGGAGAAAGAACCTCATAAGCAAAATCTTTTAAGCCCATTCTTAACCATTTAGCAGCCGGAGAAAACCAGCCCCTTTTTTCTTTGTTTAAAACATGGGACGGCAGATATTCTTTCATTGCCTCTTGAAAAATCCATTTATTATTTTTTTTCCCTTTAACTTTATACTTAGTAGGAATTCTAAAAGCAAGTTCTATTAAACGATGGTCTAGGATTGGAACTCTTTCCTCTATCCCAAAAGCCATGGTCATTTTATCAGAACGAATTAAAGATTCGTCAGGAAGCCATATTGAAAGGTCTAGATACATAAGATATTTTGTTTGATCTTTGAATTTATTTTCAGGATAGTGTTTTTTAAAAAAATCTTTAGTTAGTTCAACCTCAAATTTTTTATTTAGAATTTGAGATAAAATTTTTGTTTTTTGACCCATATACGAAAGGTAACGAGAAGCGCCAGGAGGAATATTTAATTTCTTTTTTATATCTTTTTTCTGAAAAATTAACTCTAACAAAGAATAAGGTATAAAATTCTTTCTCAAAAAAGAAGGAAGAAGTTGAAATCTGTCTATTAGTTTGCTGAGATAATAACGAGGGTATCCACCAAAAAGTTCGTCTCCCCCATCTCCTCCTAAAACTACAGTGACTTGTTTTTTAGCTTCTTTTGCTAGAAGAAAGGTAGCAATTTGAGTTGGATTAGAAATAGGTTCATCCATATGCCAAATTGCTTTCTCAATATTGTCTCTGGCATCAATATCGCTTATTAAAAGCTCGTGATGAGAAGTGTTGTAATATTTACTAGTTTGGCGAGCAAGTTGAAAATCTCTATTATACTTATCTTTCTCAATATCAATATCAAAACCAACTGAATAAGTTTTAACTTGCCCTGAAATAAATTCAGAAGCAATTCCCAAAACAGATGTTGAATCAATGCCTCCGCTTAAAAAAATACCCAAGGGCCTGTCAGAGACAAGCTGACGTTTTACGGAATCTCTAAGTAAGGATTTTATTCCTTTTATTGCCTCTTCTTTAGATTCTATTTCTGGAAGATCTTTAATGTTCCAATATTCTTTAATAACAATTTTCTCATTTTTAAAAATTAAGCAATGAGCAGGAGCAAGCTTATAGATATTTTTGAATAAAGTAAATGGACTTGGAACAAAAAAAAGTTGGAAATAATGAATTAAAGCGTCTTGATCAATTTCTCTTGGAACAGAATGACAAAGTATTGCCTTAATCTCAGAAGAAAAAATGAACCTTTTCCCATCAAAATAATAATAAAGTGGCTTTACTCCAACCCTATCTCTGGCTAAAAAAAGTTTATCTTTATTTTTGTCAAAAATTACAAAAGCAAAAATACCGTTTAAATCTTCTACACATCTTTCACCTTTTTCTTCATAAAGATGCAGAATAACTTCGCTGTCTGAATGAGAAAAAAATCTATGACCTTTTGCCTGAAGTTCTTTTCTTAATTCTTTAAAATTATATATTTCTCCGTTACAAAGAATGCAAATTGATTTGTTTTCATTCCAGATTGGTTGTCTGCCTTTTTCAGATAAATCAATAATAGAAAGACGAGCTTGGCCTAAAGAAACCTTTTCACCACAATAAAAACCTTGCTGGTCTGGTCCCCTGTGTTTAGTTATCTGAACCATTTTTCTAATCAGATTCTCATTTTTAAAATTGAAACCATTAATAGAACACATATTATTACTTTCTTAAGATAAAAATATAACTTAATGGAAATCTCTCCCTTAGGCTTGGTTTTAGTTTCAAAAAGATCTTGTCCAAAAAAATACTAACGTATGAAAGGAAAAAACGACATATACGAGGGAAAATAAATTCAATTTGAGAGTATCCATTTATAAAAGGTCCTGCTCCAACACATTCAATTTCGATTTTTTTGAAACCGCTTTCTTTAAAAATTCGTTCTAGAGCTTGATTAGAATATCTAAAAAAATCCTCGGGATCGGGATGAATTCTAACAAGAAACGGTACTGAGCCGAGGACTTGTCCTCCTAATTTTAAGACTCGAAAAATCTCTTTAGCTAAAAATTTATAATTATAAATATGCTCAAAAAGATTAAAGGCTAAAACATTATCAATTGAATTATCTTCGAAAGGTAACACATCTTTTTCAAAATCAATTTCATAATCTGGTCTAATTTCATCATCAATATCCAACCTTAAAATTTTTACTTTTCCGAATTTAAGAAAGCGCATATAACTTCCTCCTCGAGGCTGACCTTTAACCCAATAAAGCTTTCTTCCTCCTAAATCTAGAATTTTTCCTGAAAGAAGAATATTTTTTTCTAACAGTTTAAAATTCACTAAAGAACGACCCAATCCTTTCCCTTTTAATATTTCTTTACCTAATTTAAAAAACATTTTTTGTTTATATCTAAATTTTGAAACCACAAATTAAACATATATATAATAAAGATTACGAATTTTTATCTGATGATTCTAAAATGTAATGCTCTTGATTTTCCCTAGACGATGAAAACGTTGTTACGTAATTCAAACTGTATAGAAAATTCAAAACCTGTTCTTTTTCAATTCCCAATTTTTTCAAAAAAAATGGATGAATCTCTAAAAATATGATTGGTTTTGATTCATTTATTGTTTTTTTAAAGCTTTTTAATACATTGAATTCATATCCCTCTACATCAATCTTCATAATTGATGGTAATTGTAGTTTTTTTTCTGACACCCAATCATCACCCCTTGCAACTTGTACCGATACTGACCTTGAAGATTCTCTAGTAAGGCTTGGAGTCAAAGAACCTGGCTCTTTGGCATCAGTTCTCAATCCAAGAACGGTGTTTTCAGACCCTAAAGCTATAGGAAAAGCTGTAATATTTTTAATACCATTTAAATCTATGTTTTCTTTAAGTCTTTTAAAATTAAACGGTTCCGGTTCCCAAGAATAAATAAATTTCGGAGAAATCTTATACTTGGCAGCACATAAAGAATACATTCCTATATTAGCTCCGACATCATAAAAAACAGTTTTATCATTGATTCTATTCAGGAATTTCTGGAGAAAGGATTTCTCGCCGTCCAAAGATTGGTAAATACTTAATTCATTAGGATTAGAAACAATCATTTTTGCTCTTGTCCCTTGAACTTTTAATTTCAAACCTCTTTTACCTAAAAAAGTGATGACGGAACGGTAACCGCTCTTTAAATAATAATACAGATTAATTTTCTCTAAAAATCCTTTTACTTTTTGATTGACTATTATTTTTGTTAAAGATTTTAAGAATTTAGGCATTATAAATAGGTTAATTTATTATTTTTTAGGATTCTTTTTCAGTAACCCCTTTACACTTTTTACAAATTTCTAAACGTAATATTCCTTCTCTTAATTCTTTTCTAATTTTTTTGGAGCTTTCTTTTTGCCAAATTTCAAGAATAGATTCATTTTTCAAATTTCCAAATTTAATACTTCCTAAATAGTCGTCACAACATAAAATCACATTTCCTGTGTGATTAATAACCACACAATTCGTGGGTAAAAAGCATTTAAGATGTGTCAATTTTTTGGGTTTAATGTTTTTTAATAACCCCCCACGACTACATAGTTTCATGCTCTTTATGCTCTTGTGCAATATAGTTGTATCATAACCATTTAATTTATAAGCAAATTTGTGAGAAAAATCTTTTTTATTATAGGATATCTTATGAAAATTCTTTAATAATTCTTTCATTGTTGGCGATATTGTTTCGTCATGCTGAGTCATAATGAAGAAATCAACACCATTTTTAGATAAAGCTTTATATAAATTTAAGGTAAGGAAATCACCATTTGTAAACACAAAAATATCCACTTTTGGCAGTTTACCTCTAGTGTATTTAACAAACCCATTTAAACGCTCATCTAATAAAGGTTCGCCATAAAAGGAAAATCTAATCTGCCCGCTGAATTTAAGTTCGGATAATTCGTCTATTATTTTTGAAAACAATTTTTCATCCATCAATTTTTTATTCTTGATCAATCCCCTATCATAAATAGAATTAGGACACCAAGAGCATCTCCGGTTACAAGCAGTAATGGTTTCTATATCTACTGCATTAAAAAAATAAGGATCGCCATATTTAACCAAATTGCTAATCTGATAGTATAGTTTTCTGGCAAACGGCTTAATAGAAGACGGGATGAAAGTTTTCCCTATTATTCTAATGAGTTTACGAGGCATAAATAAATTTATTAATGTTAGATAAAACTATTGAATCTAATTTATCTTGAGAAAATAATTGATTGGAAATTTTTAGCGCTTGTTCAGACAAACTTTTCCTTAAATGTATATCTTGAAGCTTAATCAAACATTCAACGAATTCATCAGCGTTAGACGCTAATAAAACATTTTTTTCGTTTTCAAAAGAATAACCAACTATTCCTCGAGGAGACGTTATAGTAGGAATCCCTCTTGCAAGCGGTTCAAATATCTTTTGTTGCATTCCAGCTCCACACAATGATGGAATCAATGCTATGTCCATTTCTTCAAGAACCTCTTCTAAATTTTCAACATAGCCTCTATAAACCACATTCTCTTTTAAATAGCTGTTGTATTCTTTAGGAAGTTTTGCTCCAAGAATATGAAAACAAAACTTGTTAAAAGCTATTTTATCAATCTTTGGAATAATTTCTTTTAAAATGAATTCTAGCGCCTTTATCATATGAAAAACATTATATGTTGACCCCATAAAAAACACATTTAACTTTTGCTTATCTTTCACATTTCTTTTTTCCGTTAAACACTTTGGCAATCCTCTCAAAGGTAAAACTTCGACATTTTTTGCGCCAAGTTTTTTGTAATTCCCTGCCTCTTTTGGAGTTATTGTAAAAATTAAGTTGCTTTTTTTAACAGCCATTACTTCACTAATAAGCTTAGGCAAAAACCTTAAATAATTAATAAAATTATATCCGTTTTCTTCTAAAAAATGAATGGGCTCAAAATTTAAAGACCTCGTAATAATTGGTGTTTTATACTTTTTCGCAATCGCATATAATGGCCAAGTATAAGTGCAGTCAAACCAGATAAGGGCTGGCTGCCAATTTTCCATTTGAGTTTTAAAGATATTCTTTAACTCTTGATCATTAAACTCAGAAGCAGCACCATCTAATATTAATGGATTTTTAAAGAATCTTAATATATACTTTTTTAGTTTTTGGATCCTAGAGGCTTTAGTATTAAATTTATAACTAACAGGTATTATTTCTATGCCTAAGTCTTCTGAAATTTTCTGAATATCTTTTAGAGATTGATAATTGGCAATTTTAGTGATTAACTTCACATCAAAACCTAATCTTATTAGTTGTAAAATTCCGCTTGCTCTATCAGACTCACATGCACCAGTAGATGGAAAAGGAAACTTTATTGTAACTATTAAAATTTTTGATTTCATGTTTTTTATCCAAAATATCTAATGATTTTATCAATTAAATTGTCCAAATTATGACCTTTTATTACTATTTCTCTTAATTCTCTATCCTCTCTTGCACTTTTTAAGTTAATAATCTTTTCAGCCAAGTCCTGAGAATTCTTCTTTTTAAATAAATATTTATTATCTAAAATATCCTTAAATGCTTCATTACAAGTTAAAACTAAACAACCCGAAGCCATACCTTCTAGCACTACTTTATCAATACTTCCTGTATGACTAATATTTACCACTAAGTCAGAATCTTGATAATGTTTTGGCATTTCAGCATAAAGAATGCTTCCTAAAAATTTAATGTAATCTTCTAACTTTTTTTCTTTAACTAAACTTTTTAATTTTTTGAGGTATTGTTTTTCATAATCTTCAATAGGACTTCCAATAAATTGCAATTTAACATCTGTGATATTCCTTTTATTAACTAAAATATCCATTGCTTTAATTAAAACTTCTTGATCTTTAGTCAAAGAAATTCTCCCTGGAGAAATAATTATAAAGTCCTGAAGTGCTGATTTTAACTTTTGACTTTTTGGCTTTGGATTAAATGTCTCAGTGTCTATACCATGGCCAATAACCTCGATTTTCTTCCTATTCTTTAAACGGCAACTCTTTTTAGAAGCAGTTAAAATTTTATCTACATACTTTTCAGCTAATTTCAATTTCCAGTCTATTGATTTATGGGTATGCCATAAAATCATTTTTTTATTAAAAATTCTTACCAAAGGAAAAGACGCTATGGCATATATTGAACACATGTGAATAAAAATACCGTCAACCTTAGGAAGAATTTGAACTAAATTCTTCTGAAGACGAACTAATTGGCTAATTTTTGAAGCTCCTTTTTCTTTACCCAACGAATAAACACTGACATTTGGAGGAAAATTATAATCTCCTTGAGCAAGACAGATTACGTAAAGTTTGTCTAATTTTTCTGAGAATTTTTCAAGCCAGCCATGAAAAAAACCAAGGTTATCGTCATTCAAATCTACTTTTTGAGTGATTATTAGCAACTTCACTTTTTTCATTTCTTGATTTCTATTATTAATTGAGCACCAAAAAGAGGAATGAATTTTTCAAGTTTGTTATCGATTCTCTCAATTGATTTCGTCATTGACGCAGAAGCTCTAGCCCAAGGAAAAAATACAGTAATTGGAGAAAGGCCATGAATCTTTATTGATTGAATATCTAGTTCTTTAGTTAATTCCTTTATCTTTTTAACGCTATAGAAATTAAGCGGCCTTTTCCGTTTCAAAAACGACATAACATAGCTAATAATATTTGGCATCAGATACCATGTTTCAACAGTGAAAATGATCTGACCTTTATTTTTCGTCACTCGATACATTTCATTGATAACTTTTTTAGGGTTATCTTCAAGCCCATTTAGATTTTCTAAAAGATACGAACAAGTAACTACATTAAAGGTATTGTTTTTGAAAGGCAGATTTTCAGCATCAGCTTGTATTAATCTCGCTCGATCATTAGTGTTTTCTTTAGCTTGTTGCAGCATTGACCTGCTTATATCAACTCCCACTGTTTTCCCCAATGATAAAAAGCGAGTAAGATAACGCCCTGTGCCACAACCCACATCAAGAAGATTAAATTCCTGATCGCTTTGTTGATTTGTTTTTATTAATCCTAAAATTTTCTTTATCTGCCGATCCATTCTATAACGAACAAGTGGACGATATCCTACAAAAAAATCCCACCTAGAAGGCGAAGTTTCTTTTCCATATCTTTTAAGTAATCTCTTTAATCTTGGGTTTTCGTAATTAGTGGTCATTGTGATTTGGATAATTAATCAATTTTTTTAAATAAAGTGTATTTAAAATATTTGCGCCAAAAAAGAAAATATTTAGAAAGCCAGAAATAACGTCTGGGAGAGAATAACGAGAAATTCTGGCCAAACAAATCAGGCGTGTTTAAAAAATAAGGAGTGAATTTCCCTTGCTTCCATCTTTCTCCCAAAGTCCTTACATTTATGTACTCTACATTACTGAATTGTTTAAGAAATTCAAAGTATTTTCCAAAACGCTGAATTATGTCTTTTCTAAAACCATTTGTAACTGGATCTATACACTTCCAAGAATGGGTGCTAAGGAAAATAATAATTGGTTGTTTAATCTTTTCTGATTCAGAAATTAATATGTCTGTTCCTTTTTTCATTAATTCTAAAGGAATAGAGCTATCAACAATGATGCCCAAACGCTTATTAGTAATAGGAATCATTAAAATCTCTGCCTTGCCAGTTTTTGTTATATCTTCATAACTTGGGTGATAAGGAGAATCAGGTATATCGTACCATCTCATATTACCAATAGAAGTGTTCTTATAAGGGGAAACATCATACTTAATACCATACTTTTCTAAAATCTTAATAGTAAATTCACTGGTAAAATACTTCCCTGCCCTAAAAGATACAATTTTGCCGTACTTTTCCTCTAAACGTTTAATGCCAGAAGTTATTTCTCTTTCGCGAGACTCTGGATCATAGCCCTTTTCAAAATGAGTATGAAGCCCAATTTCATGACCATCTTTTTGAATGGCTTCTACAATGTGAGGGTATGTTGCAGAAATGCTATTATGAATGTCTGATTGCTCCTGAATATGAAACGTAGCTGGAATCTGGAATCTTTTAAAAAGACTCAAAAACAAGGGAATTCCTTCTTCAATTCCAGGATTTTTAGAACCATATGGTTTGCCGAATCTTTCATTATCAAATTCCACGTCCAGATCTATTGTGAACCAAATAGGCATATTTTATCTATTTTTTGACTTATAATCATAAGCTTCATATTTCTTAAATTTTAGGAAATAATAAAAATATGCCAAAAATGATTAGAAAGATTCCTAAAACTTGCCACTGAGAAACTTGTTCTTGAAAAAAGACCCAAGAACCAATAGCAACTAGTACAATTCCGGCGCTAACCATGACCGGATAAGCTAAATTTAACTGAAGTTTGGAAAGAACAAAAAGATAAAAAACAAAACTAAAAACAAATAACGAAGCTCCTAAAAAAAGCCATTTATTCTGAAAAATAGAAAAAAATAGCTTTGAAAGACCGGAAAAAGACAGGTCTAAATCAGTCAAATTTAAAACCCCTTTTTTTAAAAAAATCTGGGCTATACTGGCAGTTATTATAGACACCAGAAGAGCTAAAATAGTTGAAAAAGACATAATTTTATAGGTTTATACAAGTTCACTTTACTTGTTTTTTCTCTTTAAATCAAGTTTAGTTTTTTAAAAATCCTCAACTTTTTTCAAGCATTTATCATGGAAATGTAGTTTTCAATATATTTTTCATTTGAAAATTTGTTTTCAATGATTTTTTTTCCTTTTTGCCCCATCCTAATTGCTAAATCTCTGTTATTTAATAAAACTCTTAGTTTCTTTACCAATTCATTTGAATTGCTTTTTTCGAACAAAAAACCATTTTCATTATCTTTTATTAAATCTGGAATTCCAGCAATCCTGCTTCCAATTATAGGTTTTTCTAAAGCCATGGCTTCCATTAAAACTCTTGGCAAGCCCTCTGATAAAGAAGGTAAAACTAAACAATAACAGTTTTTCATAATGTCTTTTGTTTCTTTTAAAGACAATTTTCCTTTAAACTCTATCTTGTCTTTTGTTACTAACTGATTTGCCATAAGCTCTAAATTTTGTCTTTCTGAACCCTTACCAATAATCACTAATTTGAAATCAGGAAATTCCTTCTCGATTTCAGAAAATGCCCTGATCAAATACTTTATTCCTTTAACTTTTTCTAAATGACCTACAAATAAAATGAAATTATCGAATCTCTTATTTTTTTCATTTAAAAATATATTTAAGTCACTAAAGGTTGGGAATAAAAAATAATCCTTGTCAGAAACAACCTTTTTTGCTTCTTCAATTAAACAACTAGCCACCCCCCTAATTTTATCAGCGTTTCTAAAACTTACTTTTGCTAAAACTGGAACAAGTTTTCTTTGAAGAAACGCAAAGCTTCTTTTTATTGAAAGAAATGGACCCTCTATCCAATCTCCGTGCATTTCAACTATTAATTCTTTTTTCAAAATTCTTTTTATTATTGAACCTGTAAAACCCTCTATTAAAGGAGATTGAGCTACAATTGTATCGATTTGTTTCGTTAAGCAAATCCAAAAACCAATGATTAAAAAAAATGGCCAAAGCAAAAGATTTGAAGGAAAGAGATAAAATTCTGTATTCCACTTCTTAACATGGAAAGGCTTACCCCTTGCTAAAATAAATGGTTTTACTCCTTTGCTTAATCCCAAAAACTTTTCTTCAAGACGAGAAAGATCGTATTTTTTAAAATCATAATTGGTTGCACCAATAAATAATACTTTTTTCATCAATTTTATTGCAAAATAATATCTGCTGTTTTTTCTACCAAATTCTCCCAGCTAAACTTTTTTAATTTCTCTTTTGAATTTTTAATAAAAGTCTGCTGAAGTTCTTTGTTGTTATAAAGATTTATTATGGCTTTTCTGATTTGCTCCTTGTTATTATATTCTACTAAAAATCCGTTGAAATTATTTTGAATAACCTCAGGATTTCCGCCCCTATTAGAAATAATAGCTGGTACACCTAACTGCATTGCCTCTAAAACTACATGGGGCAATCCTTCGTATTCAGAATTTAAAACAAACATTTCAGATGCTTTAAAATACAAAGGAATGTTTTTATGAATAATTCTTCCTGTTAATTTAACACTATTTTCTATTTTCAGTTCTTTGATTTTATTCTCTAAGTTTTGTTTTTCCTGACCTTCGCCAACAATAACTAATTTAAAATTAGGATTTTGTTTTAATAAATCAGGCATAATATCTATAAGAGTTTTGAATCCTTTCCATGGACATAATCTGCCAATTGATAAAATAATATTGCCTTTAATATTAATTTTATCTTGGGCCTGTTCTTTTGAAACTTCTGAAGCAAATAAATATTTTAAAGCATTGTATACAACTTGTGTTTTTTCTTTTTCCACGTCCCATTTAGAAATTATGTCTTTAAGATAATAACTTGGAGTTATTATTCTATCAGCATTTTTTGCAACAAAACTTCTAAGAATTCTGAATATTTCTGTTAAAACATCATATTTTTTTGTCTGAAAAATATCAAGACTATCAAATTCTTCACATCTATTAGCATAATTTTCCCATGCTGCGTCTCCAACCACTTTTAAAATTAATTTCTTTTTTAAAATTTTAGCAACTATTAAACTTGGCAGGCCAACACTTATTTGATTCTGAGCATAAATCACATCTTTGTTTTTTGCTATTTTAAACAATTTTAAAAAAAACAAAAAATGTCTTATTCCTTTGGGATATTTTCTTAAGATTCTTGTGACTGGAAATTCATAATCATCTAATATTAGCTTATCTGAGAAAGTAACGACATCAACGTCAAAGCCTTTTTTGACAAACTCTTTTGCAAGCCTATCTACATATGTAGCAGGGCCGCCAATATCTGGAGAAAAAATTCCAGTAGCAAAAACAATTTTTTTAGATGTTTTGTTCATAAATAATATATACCATTTCTATAATATTATCCCAATTGAATCTTTTTAAGCTTGAAAGAGCTTCTTTTGTTAATTGCTTGAAAAAATCTGACTTGGAATGAACAGCTACTATTGCTTGTTTAATCTGTTCTGGCTCTTTAGGATCAACTAGAATTCCTGTTTTTTCATTTTCAATTAAATCAAGCATTCCTCCTATTTTTGTCCCTATAACAGGCACTTTAGCTGCCATTGCTTCAAGAATCACTATTCCAAAACCCTCACTAATTGAAGGCAGAACAAAACAATCAGCAGCTGATAAATATTCTGGAATTTTATTGTTTTCAGTCTGGCCCAGGAATTGAATGTTTTTTTTCAAACCAAGCTGCTTCGAAAGATTCTCAAGATTTGCTCTTTCCGATCCATCGCCTATTATTAATAACTTGTAATCAATACTCAAAGATTTTACTGCTTTAATTAAATATTCAATACCTTTAACTTTTTCCAAACGAGCAACCGTCATAATTACAAATTCATTTTTTAATCCCAATTTAGTTTTGTTTTTCTGTTTATCTAAATTTTCAAATCTTTTTAAATCAATTCCATTAGGAATAACTGCAATATTTTCACAATTAATACTTTCAAAATATTCTTTAATTTTATTGCTTGCAGCAATGCAAACCTTTGCATTATTATAAACCAATCTCTTTAAAAAACTTCTACTCTGCTCTAATCTTTGAACTGTTACAATGTATGGAACTCCTGTTAATTTAAATAATAAATAACCAATAAATCCGCTTAAAAAGCTCTGGCAATGAAGAATATTTATTTTCTCTTTTTTAACAAGATTTAATGACTTTAAAAATATAAAAGGCAAAGCGCTTATAATATATATTAAAGAAGAATATGAAAGATTACTTAAATGCAACAAAGAGGTTCTTACAATATTAACTTTATTTAAAATTTGTTTCTCAGGTTCATTTTTTACTTTTCCAGTCACAACAAAAACCTCTGCTTTCTTGGCAGCTCCTTGAGCAATATTTTGAGTCCATACTTCAAGTCCTCCAATAACAGGAGGGTAATGCAAAACCGGCATTAAAACTTTCATAGATTTTCTATGGTTTTTTTTATTTTTTTTATAATAAACAAAACATCTTTCTCGTCATAATGATTTTGTAAAGGAAAATTAAGAATTCTTCGTGATGCTTTAATAGTATTAGGAAAATCAATCACATTAACATCATATTCTTTCTGCACATGTTTATTAAAAATAATCGGATTATGCCACATTCTTGTACAAAATATTTTCTCTTTTTTCAATTCATTCACTAATTTATCTCTTTTCTGTTCTAGATTCTTAGGAATCAAGGCTGAAACATAACAAAAAATATTATCTTCTGATTTTTGAATTTCAAAACCAAGAGCCTTCAGCTCTTGCTGAAGATGCAAGGCAAGTTCTTTTCTTTTCTCAAAAGAATTATTGTAATCATTCAAAAAATTAAAAAATAAATTTAAAGAAATTGAATTAATAGAAGCTGGTTCTAACATTTTTTCTTTTCTAATAAATTCTTGTTTTAATTTATCGCCTGGAAGTTTTTTAAAGATAAAGGCAAAAAAGGGAAAACAATTAAGCAAAGATACAAAATCTCTAAAACTAAACTTGGTTTTTTTAAGTTTAATATTCCATTCTTTAGGACAAACTAACATTCCTCCCCTAACATTAGGGAATTGTTTATATAAACTGAAAAATAAAACATTGTTGGATTTATGATTTAAGTTAAAATAATGAGCGCAATCTTCAATAACTTTAATATTATTTATTCTACTAACATTAACCGGCAGTCCATATGTGTGCGGAATTAAAACAGCTTTAGTCTGAGGCGTAATTGCATTTAAAATGCGCTCCTGATCCAAACTAAAAGTTTCAAGATTAATGTCCAAAAAAATAGGTTTAATATTATAATGTTTTAAAATTGGATAAAAAATATCGCAGATATATGCAGGGAGAATAACCTCGCAGTTTTTTAGATTCATTTTTTCAATAATAATTTTAAAAGCTGATCTTCCCATATCAGTAAAAATAATCTTTTTATCTGGAAAAAACGAAGCTAATCTTTTTTCAATTAAATCAAAATCTGGTTTTTTAAAAAAACTTGTAATTACTTTTTTCAAATTAGAAACATTAAATTGAATCTGCGGATGAACAAAAAACATTTTTAATTTTTAGCTTTTTTAAAACTGACTAATCTTACTCTTCCTAAAAAGTTTTTGAATATTTTTCCCACACTGTTCTCAAAAGTTAAAAAAGTCTTAGAGCTTAAATTTAAATCTATTGGAGGATAAGTATTGAAAAATCTCTGATTTACAAATACAAGGCCTTCTTTCTCAAATTGCTGGCAAATACCTGAAAGTGAAGCATAATAAGGCGGATTTTCTCTTTGTATAATTCTTTTAAAAGTATCTAAGAATTTATAAAAAGATAAGCAGTTTATAAAATCACAAATTAAAATACCTCCTGGTTTTAAAACTCGAGCAACTTGCTTTTGCACTCCAAGATGGGTGGGAGCTGAAACATAACCAAAACCAAAGACTACGTCAAAAGACTCGTCAGGATATTTAAGATTATAAACGTCTCCTTTTTCTATTCTAATTTGATCAGACAAGCCCGCTCTTTCAATATTGTTTTGAGCAGCTTTTAGCGCAGTTTCTGAAATATCACAGCCAATAATATCAAAGGCTGTATTTTGAGCCAGGAGTATGTCAATTTCTCCAAAACCACACCCAATGTCTAACGCCCTGCCCTTTTTTTTATCTTTTAAAAGGTCGAGCGTATTTTTAACAGTTAAAATAAAAGTTGTTTCTCTAAGCGAATTTAATTCATATTCCCTACTCTTTTTTTCCCATTTTTGTTTTCTTTTTTTATAATCGTGCATATATAAGTTTATAATTTATATTTAAGCAAATAAGGGCTAAGTTTTTTAATTAAGAAAGGAGGCAAAAAACCTAGAATGCTTCTTAATTTTGAATCGCGAAGTTTGTTTCCAGACAACTGACTGCTTAATTCATGAATAGGAAGTTTTTTTCCTCGCCATCCCCTTTTGAAAATCTCGAGGCTAGAACCTTTTTTAGTAGCACCCAAGTCAAGAAAATCATAATCCTTACCAATATAATTCTTTATAACATACCACAAAAGCAAATGATTAACGTCTAGTTTGCGAAAATTATAATCAGCAGCACTAATGAAATAATGAATAAAAGGTTTATAGAATAAAAATATACTGCCTGTTGCTATTTTTCCGTTGGCTTTAATAAAGAAGATTTTCGAAGATTTCCAAAAAAATTCAAAAAAGGAATATGGAAAAGGAATATTCTCGTGCCTCTTTACTGTTTTAATATAAAGATCATAAAATTCCTTAAGACTCTTGTCTGAGTGACACTCTTCAAAGCTAAAATTCTGTTCTTCTGCTTTTTTGATTGAGCGACGGGTGTTATAACGAAAAGAAGCTAAAAATTCTTCTTTTTTTAATTTAGAAAGATTCTCTATCCAATATGTATTTCTCCAACTCTCTGTATTTTCTGTTTTAAGGTCTTCGAAATAATTTAAAATCCAAGGATGAAGATTTATCTTAAAGGGAGTTTGAAATTCTGAACATAGATTCTGTTCAAATTCCTTGGCATCAATCTTCTCAATTAATGGTAAGGGTCCTCCGTATTCACAAAAAGGATGAGAAATCAGTTTTTCTTTTCCTAGAAAATTATACCTGGCTAAGCTCAAAATAGCCTCATCTTTATATAAATAATGTTCAAACTTTAACCATTTAAATTGTTTTTCCAAAAACTCTTCCCACTCCAAAGAATGAAAAAAAGTTTTAAACAAAACCTTATTAAATAACTCAAGCCATTTTTCTTTGTTTTCAATTCTTTGAAAATTGTTCATAGATTTGTTTTCCGTTTAAAAAAACATATCCTTTATTTTTCAATAATTTTATCATCCTTGCTAATTTAATAATAACCTTATCATTCAAACTATCCCAGGAATGAAAACTTAAACTTAAAAAATTAGGACTTTTAATCCTAAACAATATCTCATAAACAAAAAATGGCAGTTTTAAAATCCAGGTGCCTGCTAAAGGAAAACTTAAAACTCCTGATACAGGGATTTCTAAGATTCTCATTTCTCCTTTTTTCCTATAATCCTGATAGTTTGGAAAATATGGGCTTAAAGGCGCTCTGCCTTTGTATCCTCTGTAATTTTTAAAAAAAGGATAATGCGGCACAACACTAGAATCATATGAAAAGCCCTTTTCTTCTAAAAGTTTGAGTCCAGAATCATCGATGATATGAGAAGGCGCACGAAATCCTTTTGGGTTTTTGTTAAAAATTCGTTTATAGAGGTCAATAAATCTATCCAGCTCTTTTTGTCTTTGTTCACCAGTTAAATTATTCCAAAACTGGTGCGAAAAACTATGTGAAGCAATTTCATAACTTTCTGCCCAGTCTTTAATCCAGTTTTCATATCTTTCAATCACATTTCCACTGATGAAAAGCGTAGCTGAAAGATTATGTTTTTTAAAAATACTAAAAATCCTGTCTAGATTTTCCACTCCTTCAAAGCTTTGTGGTTTAGCCAAGTCAGACTCAACATCAATTGAAACAAAACAAATTTTCATAATCTAATAAAATGCCTTTAAAAGATTTAATTAAGCTTCTTGCTGGTACTTTATTATTTTTTTAATAGTTTCCTCTAAACTAAACTTTGGCTCATAGTCAATCATCCTTTTGGCATTTGAAATATCTGGCACCCTTCGCCTAAGATCTTCAAACCCATCAGGATAAGCTTGATTATATGGAATGTGAGTTATTTTTGAAGAGCTATTTGTTAATTCTTTAACTTTTTTAGCTAAATTATTTATACTAATTTCCCTGTCTGCTCCCAGATTAATAACTTGACCTTCTGCTTGCTTAACATCTATCAGTTTAATGATGGCTTTAACAATATCATCGACGTCAGCAAAGCTTCTGGTTTGATTACCATCTCCATAAACAGTAATTGGTTCACCTTTAAGCGCCTGTTTAATAAAAGTAGGAACAACCATACCATATCTTCCTATTTGTCTTGGCCCAATAACATTAAAAAATCTAACAATAATCACAGGTACATTTTTTTCTTTGTAGTAAGCTAGTCCCAAAAACTCATCTACTCCTTTTGAAAAAGCATAAATCCAGCGATTATTATAAACAGAGCCATAGATTCTGTCATCTTCTTCTTTAAAAGGAACTTTGTCCCCTTTTCCGTAAACTTCAGAAGAAGAAGTAATTAAAACTTTAACTTTTCTTTTTTCTGCTTCTTTTAATACTATTTCTGTACCCTTAATGTTGGTTAAAAGACAATCTAAAGGCTCTTCAAGTATTTTTTTAACTCCAACAGCAGCAGCTAAGTGATAAATTTGTTCCACTTTTCCTATCAACTCTTTCATCAGATCTTCATCAAGCACTGAACCCTTAATAAAATGAAAATTTTCATTGCTTTTTAAGTGCTCTATATTCTCCAATCTTCCTGTTGAAAGATTATCAACAACAAAAACTTCTTTATTGTCTTTAAGAAGTTTTTCAGCTAAATGAGAACCAATAAATCCAGCCCCTCCGCTAATTAAGATTTTTTTATTGTCCATTTCTTAATTGATTTATTCCCTCTTCTAGAATTGTTTTAGGTTCCCAACCCAACAATTCTTTGGCTAAACTTATGTCTGCTAAAGTGTCTCTTATATCACCAGGTCTTGCAGGAATATATTTAGTTTCTCCGCCAACTAACTCTGCTATTTTATTAACAGTACAATTTTTACCAGCACCAATATTAATTACTTCACCTTTACCAACTTTATCTGATTCCATGGCTAAAATATTAGCGTTCACCACATCAGAAACATGCGTGAAATCACGGGTTTGTTCACCATCTTCAGTAATTGTTAAAGGCAATCCTTTTTTCTTTTGCATTAGAAAAAGGCCCATAATCGGAACATAACTTCCCTCTTCTACCTGTCTTGGTCCATAAACATTAAAATACCTTAAAGAAACTGTAGGTAAATTATAAAGGTCAGAAGAAAAAATTCTGCAATAAAGTTCACCTACATATTTTTGCAAAGCATAAGGGCTTATTGGAGAAGCTGTCATGCTTTCTTTTAACGGCAAGTCATTATCAGTGCCATAAGCCGAAGAAGAAGAGCTGTAAATAAATCTTTTAACCTTTGCATCTTTTGCAGCAACCAATGTGTTCAAAGTTGCTGTAATATTTATTTCATTAGTTTCCCTTGGTTTGACAACTGACAAGGGAACTCTGGGTAAGGCAGCCAAATGAAAGACAAAATCTACGCCTTCAAATGCTGGTTTGATTTTTTCAAAATCTCTTAGATCAAGGTTAAAAAATTTGGCTTTTGGATTAATGTTTTCTTTTTTACCGGTAGATAAATTATCAATTACAAAAACCTCATGACCTTTTTCAATTAAAGTATCTGTTAAATTGGAACCGATAAAACCAGCTCCACCTGTAATTAAGATTTTAGCCATAATATTTTTTTTGGACAGACTTAATCTGTCCAAAGAATTAAAAAGAATCTCTTTTACTATAATCCTCAGGGTCAGTAATTCCTTGTTCTTTTAAGAGTTCTTCATTGATTTCATCAACTATTTTGTGTAGTTTTAAATCAATGCCATTTTTCTCAGCAAATTTAATAAAAGCTTTTATGTCTTTTGGCAGGCATTTACCGGCATAACCTCTTTTTCCTTTATGAAAAATTGTTAGATGAGTTCTGTCAATTCTTTTATCAGCAGCTGAAGATTCCATAATTCTATCATAATTAATGCCTAACTTTTTACACAAATTATAAATCTGGTTGGCGAAAACTACTTTTGTTGAAAACCATGTGTTCCCAAAATATTTCACTGTCTCAGCTTCGGTAGCTGGTAGAATTCGTTCAAAAGGAGCTAGGGGCAAAAGATTTATAACGTCTTTTGCAATATTAAATGATTTTTTTGTATAACCAATAATCTGCCTGTCTGGATAGCACATATCCTGGTCAGCTGTAAGTTCTGTTAAAAATTCCGGGTTAAATAATATCTTGTGTTGAGGATACTTTTTTTGTAAAGATTCAGTGGCGCCAGGCAGAACCGTAGATTTAATTACAATAACTTTTTCACCCTTAATATTAGAAAGAGCATTTTCAACGTATGACAGGTCAAAATAACATTCTTCCTTATTAAAGGGGGTTGGAACGCATATAAAAACAATATCGGCTTTATTTATTTCCTCAAGAGAACCCAGGTTTTTGCCTGGATCATATAAAAAAGGTTTTATATTTCTATTTTTTTCAAAATAGCTCTTTAAAGCGCCTCCGACCATGCCAACACCTATAATTCCTGGGTTTTTAAACATATTTATATAAAAATGATTGATTATTTAAGTTTAATAATCTATTATTATAGAGAAAGCAAGTCAAAAGTCAATAAAAAAATGACTTTCAGCGTCTATAAATTATGACGTTAAAGAGCCTAATTTGTTACAAATTTTAATTTTGATTAATATGATTTCTATTAAAAAAACTAAGATTATATTTATTGTCACCCAGTCTGAGTTTGGTGGAGCTCAAAGATATATTTTTGAGCTGGTTTCTTGTTTAAATCCTGAAAAATATGAGCTTTTAGTGGCGGCTGGCCAGGGAGACAACGAACTGTTTGAAAAGATTAAAAATCAGGGATTAAAAATCAAGAATATTTCTTTAAAACATATGAAAAGAACACCTAATCCTATTGAATCTGTTCTTTCTATGTTAGAAATCCTGAATTTATTAAAAAAAGAAAGGCCTAAAATTCTTTTTCTCTGTTCAACCACTGCCGGCATATTGGGATCTATTACTGCTTCAATATATAAATTATTCAAGATTAATAATTCAGAATTTAAGGTTCTTTATAGAATTGGCGGCTGGGCATTTAATGATCCAAGAAACTGGTTTTTAAACAAGCTTATTTTAGGGGTTGAAAAATTAACTGCTCCATTTAAAAATAAAATTATTGTTAATTCTGAATTTGATTACCAAATTGCAATTAAAAAGAGAATTTGCTCTCCTGATAAAATAATTAGAATCTATAATGGTATTAATTCTGAAGAACTAGAATTCCTGCCAAAACAAGAGGCAAAAGCATTCTTATTCAATAAAATTCCTGAACATGGAGTACAAGATGCTAAATACGTAATCGGAACTGTAGCCAACTTCTACAGGACAAAAGGCATAAATTACTTAATCAACGCAATAAGCCTATTAGAAGCTGAATATAAGCGTCTGGATGTAAGATGTATTGTCATTGGAGATGGCAAACAAAGACCAGAACTAGAAAAACTCATTGAGAAACATAATCTTAAAAACAAGGTCTTTCTTGTAGGCAAGATTCCTGATGCATATAAATATTTAAAGGCTTTTGATATTTTTGTTCTTCCCTCTTTAAAAGAAGGTTTTCCCTGGATAATCTTGGAAGCAATGTCAGCCGAAGTCCCTATTATAGCAACTAAAGTAGGTGCTTTAAAAGAGATTATTGAAAACAACAAGCAAGGAATTTTAATTCAACCTAAAAATACTGAAGAGTTAGCGGAAAATATATCTAAATTAATTAAAAATCCTGAATTAGCCGAACAATTTAAAAAACAAGCAAAAAAAAGGTTAGAAAGCTTTTCTTTATTTAACATGGTTAAGCAGACAGAAAAACTGTTTTAACAAGATTAGATAATTATAAAGTAAACCGAAAACCGCCCCAAAAGGAGCGGTTTTTCGGTTGCCTTACAAGGAAGAGGCATTTTTTCAGTTCAATCTTTACTTGCTAAGAGTCTTTGTAGGAGTTGATAAACCAGAAACTTTGAAGTCATGAGTCCAGTCAGAACTACCTGCAGAGTGAATACCACCGGCTCCGGATCTGTCTGTCCAGACAAAGGTTCCAGTAGTAGCTGCAACATCCGCGTATACAGTACTAGTAGCGGTAGTAGATCTAGACGCAATCTTGGTTAACATTGAAGTACCAATCTGGCCTGAGCCCTGCTGAATAGTACCAAGCAATTTGTATGTCTTGGTGGTATTAGCAGAAACCTGTTGCTCAGCGGAAGCTACAAAGCTAACCCTGGCTGTTCCAGTAGCAGTAGCTTGGTCAACTAAGAATGGAGTAGACGTACCAGTAACCTGAGTGTTGCTATCAACATCCCAGATCTCCATTGAGCTTGCAGCTATTAATTGAACACCTACTGCGCCACCCGATATAGTAGTGGTAGACATGTAAACACCATCAGTCTTTTCAGCATTAGGACTACTACCAATGGTGTAAGAAGCACCTCCAGAAGTAATAATCACTGAACCTGAGACGTCAAACACAATCTTTTCCCAACCAATATTGCCAGTATTTGCGGCTGATACAGTCCATCTGATAAGTTCTTGAGTTCCAGCGTTATAGTTTTCAGAAGTTGGGCTAGCTAAAGCAATAGTTGGCTTTGACTGCCTTAAATACTGGGGCTGACCAATTTTATCTTGGACTCCATCATTATTTGGATTTGGTGATAGACCAGAGGCTACACCTTCAGCAGTTGTAGTATCAACACCAAGTGCTGGAGCATCACCTGTTGATGCACCAGAAATACCAAGGCTCTCAATTCCATTAAGATCAGCTTTTATGGTTAAGAACTTAACTCCACCAGCTGGAATTCTCCAGTAATCTGCTGTTGCAAAGTTGAAAGTGCTTGAACCATTACTCAAACTCTGAGCTGAACCTAACTGAGTGCTTCCATCCCAAAGCGTAATATACGCAAAGTCAGTATCGCTACCACCTGATCTTGTGACACTGATTGATTTAATATCAATGTTTTCATAGGTAGCTGCAAATATGGACTTATGGAAGGCGATTCCAGAACCCATAGCTGGGGATTTACCTACAGCCTGAATTGCGGCAATAGGAGTATCTGCAGTAGTGTTTATAGTCAAAGTACCCTTTTGAGCTAAAGTAACCAGATTAAGAGCAGAGTCACCTGAGGCTCCAGCTTCATAGTTAGCTCCGGTTAAACTGCCAATTACTGGGATAGTTGAGGTTGGAGTTGTGTTAGAAGAAAGACCAACAAATGTAACACTACCAGCATGAGCAATACCAAAACCAATATTATTAGTACTGGAAGCAGTGGAAGCAATATCAGCTTTAACTGTAATTCTCTTTTGCTGTCCTTTGGTAATTGAAATTCCTGCAGAGTTTAAGAAGTCAGAAGATGAGAACACAACATAGTGATTTACAGTTGTTGATGCTGTCAAACTCTTTTTAGCAGTCAATCTTGTAGACCCTTCGTAAAGAGCAATATGAGCCACATCAGTTGTTGTTCCCTCATTACTAGTAACAGAATTTAGCTTTATTCTGGTAACCCTAACATCTTCTGCTGTTCCAGCTGAAAATACCAAATCAACAAAGGAAGCCTGACTAGCTCCAGCAATCAAAGTCTGATCACCAGGAGTAGCAGCAGCAGTAACAGTTACTGTTCCTGAGCCAATAGTCATTAATTTACCATCAGCTCCACCTGTTTCAACAATATCAACAGATGAAGATCTACCAGTTGAAGTCAATGCACTAGCTATGAGTGTAGTTGATGCCACTGATATAGAACCATTAGGAGTTGGGTAGCTGCTTGATGGAATGTTACCAATTACTTTCAAAACAACTGTCTCTGAAGCTGGAACTGTTAAAGTTCCGCTAAAGCTTGCGCTAGCTATAGGATTTGCAGAAGTTATACCGAATTGAGTACCATCTTCTTTAACTAACTTAACATTAATAAAGTGAGCTCCTGTAACAGCAGCTATCTGATTTGAAAACATATCAAGAATAATTGATGTAACATCAATATCTTCTCCTGAATCAGCAGTAAGATTCATCCTTAAAAACTCTTGTCCGGTTGCGCCTATTACAAGATTCTGGGCGCTTGGGGTCAGAGAAGACAAAGATACTACTAAATTACCATTAGCTGCAATAGCGTGAGCATTTCCAGTAGCTGTACCAGTAATAGCTGCTGTAGGCAAGTCATATTGTGAGTTCAATCCATCTGCCCAAACACTATTAGCAGCAACGCTTAATTTTACAGTGTTGGTTATACTTGCTCCTGTCGGAATATCAGCTTTAACAAGAATGGTTTTGACTGATGAAGATTCTAAGTCAAACAATCCACTTGCATCATAACTATTACTATTAATTCCAGGTCCAAACGTTGCATTAAGACCAATCACGCTAGCAGTACCAATCAGAGTAGTACCATCCCAAAGACTCACATTGGAAATATCAGTAGCTACTGCAGTACCTGCCAAAGTCAATCTGATAGAAGTAATTCTTGCACCTTCTACTGAACCTGTTGAGAACTTTAATGCAGTTATTAACCTGTTAATAGTTCCTCTAACATAAGTCTGAGTTGAAGGATTTTCAGATGCATCAATAGCAACAGTTAAAGTACCTTGACCAATTGTCATGGTGTTTCCTGTTTGCTTAGCATAAGGAGTTGCGTCGCTGATAGCAATAGTAACTGCTCCGCCAGAATTAGATCCGTAAGCTACAACATCTGTGTATTGAGTAATTTCAAATTTTGCTGTTCTTGAAGTCCAAACTCCTGAATCAATGTCAGCAAACGCACAAACAACTTTAGTTGCGCTGACAATAACGTCTAAAGGAGAACTGGATAAATCAAAGGTTGCGCGATTTGAAGTACCAAATTGATCAATAGTTGAACCAATCTGAGTTCCTGTAACTTTAAGCTTTAGATTGCCTAAGTCTTCTCTGCTAGCAGTACCAACCTGGGAAACTTTAATTGAACGAACACTAAAGCCCTCAGTTGTGCTAGCTGTAAAGTTCCAACAAGCAATTTCCTGGTCAACTGCTCCAGACAAAATAGTAGTTGTAGCTGGGCTTGTTCTTTTATTAACAAAAAGACTTCCAACTGAAATACCGGCAATTGTCATTGAGTTGCTCCAGATTGGGAATGTTCCTGAAGGAGTTACGCTCGCTGTAATATCTGTAGCAGCGTAAATACCCAATTTAATTGAGTTTCCAACAGTGGCTGTTCCCACTGCACCAATACTTCCTTTAATTGTTAAGTATTTAACTGAGTAAGCAGGAATTGTCCAATTAATTCCAGAAAAACTGGCTTTATGAGTAGTTGTATTTAAGGCTTGGGTTGAACCTAACTGAGTTGAGCCATCATATAATTTAATGGCTGAAATATCAGTATCAGCAGCAACACCTCCCCTTTTAACAACCACAGTAGAAACAGTATAAGCAGTAGCGCCAGCGCTAAACTTAACTTTTGTGAAAACTACATCCTGAGCATTTCTTGCTGTTTGACCAGCAACAGGTGTGCCGACAGCTAAACTAACAATAGCAGCTGTTCCAACCTCACCTGGACCTGCACCTGCACCTGCGCCTGAACCAAGCAGGCTGTTTAGCTTGGCCCTGGTTGTTGTTCCAACATAACCAGTTCCACTAGTTAAACCATAGGTAGCAAGAATTTCACTTGTGTATTTCTCCTGAAATTTGATAACTGCTGTATTGGTTAAAGAACCAAAATAGCTAGTTTCACTACCAGGAGAACCTACTCCAGAAGATGCAACTTGAGTAGCACTGTCTGTATTTAAGACAATCTGTAGACATTTAACGTCATCACCTGACATGGCCATTTTAAGGCTTCTGTCAAAGCTACTAATTGTACAACCTGAAATAGTCGCACCACCACCACCTTGCAGTGCAGATAACTGAGATGACAAGCTAGATATCAGAGTTAACAAGTCAGCGATCTGAGCTTGAAGCTCTTCAATCGTTGCGGACATAGCAGGAGCAGCAGCTGTAAACAAAAAGGTGAATGTGGTAATAATCGCTACGATCTTTTTAATTTTATTCATTTTTTAATTTCGTTTTGTATTTAATTAATTATTTGTTTTTTATTTCTTGTCGCATCGACCTACCCCTCCCAAATTAATTACGACTTTATTATTTGAGGGAGTTCGCGGCCTTACGTATTAGCCACGAAAACAACACCTATAACAAGCCTTTGGTACAGGGAACGCGACTTTCGATTTTATATATTAACACATTAAATAAAAATGAAAACTGTGGAAAAACTTTTAAAACTAAATATGATTTAGCTCTAAAATTTTAATCAGTGCTTCAGAATAATCTTTGTTTTCAAAGAATTCCTTTATTTGTTCTAAAATTTCTAAATCCTCTTCATTTAAAGTTCTTTCTTCTAACTCCTTGATTTCTCTATCTACTAATTGAGCCAGGGCATTAATATATTCTCCTGTATCAATCTTGGTTGCTAGAATCTGTTCTATCTTCTCTTGATTCTCTTCTAATTGTTTTACCTGAACAATAATTTCTTCACTAATTTTTGTTACACTTGCCAGATTCTTTGCAGCTGCAATGGTTTCAAGTTTAAATTCATTCACAGCAGGAGCCAATTTTTGAGCCTGATTCTCTTCAGTAATGGTTGCTAATTCTACCAGCCTTTTATTCGCTATAAATAAGCTTAATCTTGGTTTATCTTCCTGGGAAGCAAACATTATCTGACCATTTTCAGCGATTTTCTTCAATCGAAACAGCAATTCGCCAGGTAAAGCATTCTGGGAGAACTGAAACATACCGAAAACAAACAATAAGCAAAACAGACCAGCATAAACTGGCTTAAAGCTTGGGAATAAACCAAATCCTAGATCTTCTCCTAAAATTTCCTTTTTAGTTGATATTACGAATTCTTTTCTAGGTTTTATTTGGTTTAATTTCTTTATATTTCTAATCAGTTGAATATCGTTCATAAGAATCGATAAAATAAGAATAAAAGATAACAATCCTAATATATATATGACGATTATAATGCAAAAGTGTTACTCTTTCTTAAATTCGCAATCTTTTCTAATGGCTGTAAGTTCTTTAATGACCAGCATTTTTTAAACTCCTTATCTTCTGTCAAGGAATAATTAAATAAACTTTTTGGCTTGATGTGATCAATTGACCAATAACTTCCATAGTTTTGCCAATTCATTCTATTATCAAATCGGATTTCAAGATGTTTTATTAAGTCTTGGAGAGTATAATCAACTAAATTTTCCCAATGCCTTCCAGCTTTTTTGCCCTTTAAAGCCTTATAAATAGCGACTCTTATGTTGTCGTTAAGACGAAATTTAGGGCTTTCTTTTCTTAATTGCTTAAAATATTGTCTATGATATCGCCTAACACGTTCTCTATTTTGGGGAATTTTCACATATTGTCTAAAATATTGCCTAATACGTTCTCTATTTTGGGGAATTTTCATATATTTTTTAATATATTCTGGATTTTTTTGAAGCCATTGTTTTTGTCTTTCTTTTGCGTTTTTTGGATTACTAAATTCCCATTGCTTCTTGATACATTTTAAACAAAAATTCTGCTGTTGTTTAGTAATAAATTCTTTTCCACAGCTTTCACAGGTTTTTTTACGCTCTTTTTTCTTTAATCCCAGATTCACAGCCATTGTTGCAATAGATTGTTGGCTTCTATTAGGAAATTCTTTTAAAAGTCCTTTTTTAGACATAATAGAGTAAAACTCTTTCAATTTTTTTATCTCTTTTTTTGTCCAAAACTTTGCTCCCGTGTTCACTTGCCTTCTTTTTAATTCTCTGAGAACCGCATTATAACTACACCCCTCATTTTTACTTATTTGATAAGAACTTTCTCCATTTTTATATCTTTTTATTATATTTGTCCTAAATCGAGTTTTTGCTGTCATAACTATTATTTATTGCTGTCCGAAGAGCTTTCAAGGCTCTGTGAAGCAACACTCTAGTTGCTTGTTTTGACCTGTTTAAAATCACTGATATTTCAGATATAGACAAATCATCTAAATAATGACAGATAATAACGTTTTGATAGTCCTCTTTCAAATGAAGCAAAGCTTGTCTTACTTCACCCATGTCTGAATTTAATAGGACATGCTTTTCTAAGTCCTGTGAAGGGTCAACAATAGTAGGAACAGAGGGATTATTCACTGATACTATACTAACCCTGCCTTTTTGCCGATAATGGTCAATAACTAAGTTATTTGCTGTTTTATATAAAAATGCTCGGACATTTCGAATTCCTCCTTGTTTTTCCTTAAAAACAACCCAAGTTCTTGAAAAAGCTTCTGAAGTTAAATCCTCAGCTATTTCCTGAGAATTTACCTTGAAAAATACAAACTTATATATTTTATTAATATATCTATCGTATATGTGGCTGAATTTTTTCCGAGAATCTGGCATGTAATTTATGCTTAAATAGCTCTATAAGTAGGACAATGTCCTAATAATTATATTATATAATGTAGTGTCCTATATTGTCCTATCCATCTTAAGCTTGTAAAAAGTAGTATTTCTTTCCCCTTTCCTTTCTACTAAACCATCTTTTAATAATTTCCTGAAATCACGACGTAGGGTTCTTTTACTCACATCTGGAAAAACATCTTTTACCTCCCAGACTTGAACGCCTTCTTTTTGTTTTAAAATATCTAAGATTCTTTTCTGCCTGTCAGAAACCTCTGTTCTGCTTTGCTCTAAATCTGATGTTTCGGGAAGTAAAGGACTATCAAGTCCCTGGGTAAGCTGAACAGGTAATACTTCTTGTTCCACAATTTCTTCCTTTTCCCTTTGCCCTTCCGTAGCTTTAGCAACGGAGAGTTGTCTTTCTTGTTGTTTTGGTTCTTTTAGCTCTTGTATAATTCTTCTATACTCTTCTTGAAGTTTTAAAATGTCGTCTTTCTTAACCCAGCTCTGAGCTTTAGCAACTTCAAAAAAACTATCCAGAGCCTCAAGCTGACTAGAACGGTTTTTAACAATTACTGGATCTCCAATGTCAGAGTCAGGACTAAAGTAAACAACAAAATAAGCTAAAATTTCATCTGCCAATTCTCTCATCTGAAACCTCAAGGGTTCTTTTTTAGGAAAAAGTAATGTCAGTCTATATAGTTCATTTGTTATTTCAACTACGCGATTTTTATCCATAGTTTTTATACAACAACTATATCAAAAACAAAGACCATGGTCAAAAAAAAATACAACGATGCTGTTGTAAAAAAAACATGAGTGGAAGGTTGCGCTTCCTTCATTATTACTTGCCTAGGTTTAATCTCAATTTTAAGATATATTTTCTTCCATCACATCACTCCATTTGTTTTGATAAAGAACAATGGATAGAGCTCTTATCCATTTATTATTTAATTATTTTTTAAAATTTCTGTCAACTGTGGAAAACTCATTGGAAAACTCAATAACAACTTAGGGATAACTGCGTGAATAACTTGAGAAAATCTTGTTTATATTAAGTTCGTAACAACTTTATATTATTCAGATCTGCACTTGAAATAAAAAAGTGTATTTATACTTCATAATTTATCGGCATATAAAACGATTTAGAAGGAAAAACTTTCAAGAACACGACATCTTTGGATTTAACTTTTGATGCCGTATCTTTTAAATTATTTCCTTTTGCTACAACTTTTTTATAATCAGGAGATAAAGCCACCCATTTATTTGAATAGGGTTTTAATAATTTTCTTAAATCGTAATTTCTCTTTTGTTTAATCATAAATTAACTTTATTAATTTTTTTGCCTTTTAATAAAAAATCGCCAAGCTTGGCTTGAGCACATTTAATTTCTCAATTGATTTCTTTCTTATTGTAGAATGCTCAACCTTAATACCTATTGAATAACTACCTTTTTTGGCAAACACATCAATTTTGCCTTCCTGCCCTATCCAAATTTTTTTCTCTAACTTTACATAATACCCTAAACTCCTAAGAATTTTTCTAGCCTGCTCCTGAACCTCTCTGTGGTTAGTCGCCTCAATCTTAAAAAAATTTTCCAGTAAAAGATTCACATTTTTTGATTCTATGTTTTGATACTTGAGGTTTTTATTTTTATATTCTATCAAAAAATCGCCTTCTTGACGATTTTTTAAGGCAAGCTCCGAGGGCTAGACGAGGTTAGAACCTGTTTGGCAGAGAATTTAATTTCTATTACTCCTTAACTTTCTGGTCCAGTAAGTTTATAATGAACATTATGACAGGACAAGAGGTATTAAAAAACGAACCCGGGACACCGACAGACAACCGAATGAGATTTATTCGGCTTCTTGAGAGTGAAAAGCCAAGAGAGAATTGTGTCGAATACGAGTTTGCGTCCGAGACGCGCATAACAGGACAACTCAATTATTCAAATAATGATCTGATTCTTCGACTTCTGACAGCGGAGCCGAATCGAGACAGATTATTTAAGTACACTCTCTCACTCTACACGCCTGCGGAATATAGTTTACAAAAATATCAGGCAAGCAAGGACGGTTATTACTTTGAGGGAGGAGGCTCTGGAGAGATTCTTTCTCTGGCCTCCCTCTATTTCAGATGCAGATTATTCCCTGTAGCCTATATCTTTCGTGGTATAAGTGGACCTCCAATCATAAAAACAGAACATGATTTTAACTACGTTAGACCTCAAAAGGGTTCTGATCCATTTCTGTTCGATGCTTCGGGCAGAAATTTTGTTGACCTAAGCCACTTCTTTGAAGAAGTGAAAAAACTGCCTGAAGGTCTGCATCATCGATTTGCAAATTCTGTGAGACTATACGCTTTGGCTCTTAGGGAAATAGGGGTTAATGATCAACTTAGTTATATACATTTAGTTTCTGCAATTGAGATTCTTTCGATATATCAGTCTCTACCTGATGAGCGAGACCCTTTAAAAAAGGTGATGGATCAAATTAAGGAATTTCTTGAGGACGCTAGCCCTGAGGCAAAAAGAGAACTCGGCAATCTCTTTGGGCAACGAAAAACAATGATGAAGTTTATCGCTTTCATACAGGAACATTCTGACGGAGTGGTCTCCGACAGACCGACGGAGGGCGTTCTTAAAAATAAAATTTACAAAGACAATCTACCAGATGCTTTGAAGAAGATTTATAGAGCTCGATCGAAGTTCCTGCACGAGGGGAGTCCTATGTATCTCAGTATGCCGAGTGTAACCGTGGAAGGTTGTGATTATGACGCTTCCATAGGACAGACTATTGATAATAGAGAGTTTGATCCAGCGGATAAACTTCCAAACATTAACTTCTTTGAGGGTCTTGTAAGAACTTGTCTGCTCAAATATCTTAGAAAAAATGTATGATCTTGAATAAACTCCGCATACTCCTAGATGGGAATAGATACTTCGGGAATCTCTTGACGATGGAACTTCATCGTGGCAATCATGCCATTAAGTTTGCCTTCAAGAATAAAGTTAAGAAAATGAAAGTTTGGGAGAGATCTTTCGTTGCCCTTAAAGATTTTCTTTTCCTTGATCCGCAAGTTGAGAAGAAAGTACGTAAAGGTGAAAGTTGTGAAATCACATATCATGTTGAGGGACGGAAGTTAGAAATAAAAGAAGAAATTGCTGGTGGCGATATTTCTAGGAGACTTCTTGATGTTCCACACCCTCTAAATAACCATCTGTTCACTATACATTTTCGCGGGATGGATATTCTGAGAGAAGTTGAGCCAGCGACCGATGATCTTATTTTTTCCCAAAAAGGATTTAGTGATCAGGTTGCTATAATTTTCTCTCTCGTAAATGCGGATGGTAATGGTTTTCGTGATTCGAATTTTGACGATGTATATGTTGAAAAAGGTCAGGTGTTCGATATTGATCTGAATCCTTTGCCAGCCCTAAAGGTAGCGGTTATTTCTGATCCCCACGACTTGAAAGATGCTGATTTCATCATCTCTTCTCCACTAAAGGGAACAAAAATAACTTGATACTCTAAAAATCAAGGAAGTTTTATTGTGACTCGGAGGGAACGGGGGATTATTTGGATAAAAATGTCAAAAAGGCGATTATTAAAGCTAAGGCGGAAAGACTAACACTAAATATCCAAATCCATTTTTGGAAACCAATTAAATGCTTTACTGCCTTAGTTTGATTTTCTAATGCTTCAAGTTGAAAAACCTCCGAAGCAGTCATTTCTGTTCTGCATTTTTCACACATAAAAGTTGCAGAAATTGTCCCAACATCTTGCTGTCTGCCAGCATTTGTATGTTTTTTCCATTCGTGTTCACATTTATTTTTAATCATATTTTTAATAATGATTTTTCCATCTCATTTTTGATTCTTTCTGTTCTTCAGTTGAAACTCTTGCGAGTATTATGGCTTTCATGCAAAAGGTTGTTTATTCATCCTCATCTTCTGGATAATTAAATTCAACAAAGCTTTGTTTAACTATTTCATCTAATACTTCTTTTAAACGCCCTGCCTTTATTACTTCTGTAAATCTTTCTTTGAGTATAGGAATGTTGATTATTTCTTCTATAGCTGACATATAATCATTAATGACTTTCTTGACTGGATATTGTTTTTCAGCATTTTTTCTTAGTTTCTCTTCCAGAAATTTAACCGTCTCGCTTGATTTAATAACGAAAGTCATTGGATATTTTTCAATCTTGTCTATGTCAAGAAAGTATTTTTTGACATCTAATGTTTCCGTAACTTGAAAAAATCTTCCAAGCGGTCGCATTACATAATCTATCCCGCCGTCATTAGCATTAGTTCTCCCTGTTTTATATAGATTAAGATTTTCTTCTTCTAATTTATCCGGTTCAAAGCCGAAGTATACTTTTTGATTGTGGTAATAGTATTTTAAAATCGCATAGGCGACTATTTCAAAAAGTCTTGCGTCAACATTTGGTGCGATTAATTGAAGGATGAATTTTTTTATGACAACTGGCTTCTCTTTTGAAGCGGTCTGTAAGTCCTTACAGGTTTTTATAAATAGGTTAAAGGCTTCCTTCTTAGTTTCAATATAAGCATCAATGATTTTAATTATTACTTTGCTAATATCGTAAGTTTTAGAATTTATTTTGAATTTGATTAGATTTTCATTTATCCAATATCTATTTGTTTCTGTACTTCTTATAATGGGAGTAAGTTCAGAAGTAGGGAAATACTTTTTAAATTCTTCGTTAAGCCTATGGTTTAGAGCGTGATTTTGTAGCTTACTACCAAATGGTAATTCTCTTTGTCTTTTAAGTAATTCTGAAAAAACGGCTCCTTCATATTCGGAATATACGCCTTCCTTGTTGTAACCCTTTCTTATATAATCTTCCGTAAGAACATACAAGGCGTAAAGATTAGCGAAACTTCCTCGTGCTTTAGAGCCTTTATCGGCAGACCTTGTTTTTATATTGATATATTGTAAAAGTGGGCTCTTTTCAAATATTTCTTGGTTTGCTTCGCCATATAGGTCTGAAAGTATTCCTATTATCTTTTTTGTGAATGAATGTTCCATATTAAACTAATTGCTTTTTATTTTTTATCTTATAGGTCTTATTGTTCGGAATAAGAACTTCATTTTTATATTGCTTTCTTATACCTGCTCTTCTTAAGCCGATTTTGATATAATCTTCATCAATTTCTATGCCAATTGACTGACGATTCAGTTTTTTTGCAACATAAGAAGTAGTAAAAGTCCCCGAAAATGGGTCTAATACCAAGTCGTTTTCATTAGAACTTGCTTTTACTATCATTTCTAAAAGAGCTTCAGGTTTCTGCGTGGGATGCTTTTCGTATTCTTCCATTCTGTATCTTACTCTTGTGAACTCCCAAACATTGCCGGGTGTTTTATGTGTGTTATATGGTTTTGGAGGGTTTTTACGATAATCAATAAGCTTTCTCTGGGCTCCAGTTTTAGTTTTAACTCGGATAGCTTTGGAATTAAATGTGTAGTTATTTTTATCTTTGACGCAAAACAGTATGGGTTCATAAAGAGAACCGAAATATCGTTTCGCCTGCACTGCAGAACTATCATAATGCCAAGCTATTCGGGATAATACAGTTAATTTATCTCGTAAATAAATATCAAAATAAGGCATATATTGTGTGGAAGTCATAACATAAAGACTACCTGTCTTTTTCAGTTTTTTGATACATAAATCCAGCCATTTATAGCTCCAAGTCAAATATTCCTTATCTGCAAGATTATCTTTTCTTCCGTTAAAGTCTTTGCCAATATTGTATGGCGGGTCAGCAAAAATTAAATCTATAGAATTGTCTGTTACTTTGTTTTTCATTACGGGTATGCAATCTCCCCAAATAATCTTATGGTTGTCTTTAGTAAAAATCTTCATTATTTTCATTTTGTAGTTTTAGAATCCTGTAAGAATTTATTAAATTCTTCTTTGCTAATTCTAAATTCTTTACCTATTTTGTAGGCCTTTAATTTACCTGCTTTGATGTAGCGGTAAATGGTCATTATGTTTATTCTTAATTTATCAGCTAATTCTCTA
>SDBT01000321.1_pt1 | contig 73635 bp, 58 predicted proteins | sample 2277101 | NCBI WGS metagenome assembly SDBT01 (sample SAMN10404973, study PRJNA504765) | marine sediment metagenome | isolation source: marine sediment core GS10_PC15, 103 cmbsf | place: Arctic Ocean: Southern Knipovich Ridge | collected 2010
GTCTCCGCTGGCGTCTGTGTAGCTGCCCATTGCGGTTGAATAGTCTCCGCTGGCGTCTGTGTAGCTGCCCATTGCGGTTGAATAGTCTCCGCTGGCGTCTGTGTAGCTGCCCATTGCGGTTGACCTACCTCCGCTGGCGGTTGTATGAGAGCCTGATGCGAAAGACTGGAAGCCGCGGAGTGAATCGTCCCACTGGGTGCCGCCAACCCGTCCTGCTCTGAAAGCGCCTTTACTCTTATCAAAGAACATACGGTAGTCATGATCGGTATTGCCGTCATCATCAAGTTGTGCCGAGCCGAATACAAAGTCGTCTGTAGCCAGATCGCCGGGTACGTTGCTGGTGACAGTGTCGGTGGTTGAAAAGGCGCCGCCCCCTCCTCCGGCAAGCAGGTCGGTGGTTAAGGAACCGTCGTAGAAGTTTAAGCTGGTGCCGTTGAACCACAGATCTCCGCTGTTGGGAGAAGACGGGTCAGTACCGCCTGATGCCGCCAACCGGAGCTGAGCCGTGCTGGTGGTAGCTGTGTCTAAATGCAAAAGAGCAGTAGGAGCAGTCTCCCCGATGCCGACGTTGCCGGTTGCATCGTCGATATAGATGCGGGTTGTTCCGGCTGTCTGCAGGCGCAGCGGACTGTTACTGGAAACGTTGCTGGCAAACAGGGTGTCGGCGACTTTCACGTTCCCTGCTACCTCCAGCATTTGTGTGGGGCTGGTCGTCCCGATGCCGACAGAATCAGTGGCAGTCTCCAATCTGATCACTGTCCCGTCATCAACCCAGCCGCCCCCTCCGCCGCCGCCGGATCCTGCCACCCGGGCACTATCTGCCACCCGAGCCCGGAAAGTGTAGGGTGACGTCGTCAGTCGCTGTCGTGGGGTCATCTCCGGGTCGGTTTCTACCTTTATCCCCAGCCACAACCCCGTATTGTTAAACAGTGAATCAGGAATAGCAACCGATTCGCCAAGGGATATGCTGAACAACCCGTTTAATACGTTCACCGCATCGGTTTCCTGCCATAAGGCAGTCCCTCCGCTGGAATCGTTGTAGATGGAGAACACGACGGAGTAGGCCGCGTCGGCCACCGGATCGCCAGCGGCGTCGGTCAGCATGCCCTGGACATTGATCAGTTGCGGCACTTCCTGGCCGACGGCTGTAAAGGCCGTCAACAGGCACAAGAGTGCCAGCGCGAACGTGAACGTTAAAGAAGTCTTCATGGAAAAGCCCCCATAAGTTGTTAATTGTTGACTGCAAACGACGTGGACCTTGTTGTCGTCCACTACATTACGTACATAGACGCACGGTGTGATGCCCCCCCTTCAAGTTGGACATGTGGTCTCTATGTTTTCACTAACTAACAGTTCTTATTAACTGTCCTTCTCTGTCCGGAACGGGCCCCCTGCTCTCTTAAATAGTGAAAGTGAAATGGCCCCTTGTCAGATAGTGTCGGCCCTTTTGGCATTTCTTTAACGGCTCATGTGTTTTTCTTTTACACTTACAGTTTGTCGCTTCCCGCTCATTTGGCACGAAGACAGGAACCCGCTGTTTGGAGCCGAAGATCGTAAATCGCACCAGCCAAAAACGAACGTGAGCCAGGTTTGCCGGTAAACCGAATCAATGCCTGGTCGACAGGCTTTGAGTAAGGTACTGCTCTCAGCTAAGAAACGTTCAGCCATCCTCGCAGACAAGGGTGGCTGAGATTGTTTTCTGCGGGGGTTGCATTGTATAGATCGGGGTTATTGGGAATTGGTGATGAGTTAGACATCTTCGTTCTGAGCGAGTATGTTAGCGACAACAATGGAAGGAGTCACAGTCATGGGCAAAAGGTCTGAGCTGGGTGTTTCTCAGCGTCTTGAGATCGTCTTGATGATCTTGCGCAAGGAAGAGCCGATCAGTGTGTTGGCCCGGCGCTACGGCGTGAGTGAGAATACACTTCATCGTTGGCGGGATGATTTTGTCAGGGCTGAGGAGTCGGCTCTGGCGTACGGCCGGGGTAGGGCCAGGGTAGAGCCTGGAGAGGTATAGATCAAGCAGCTGGAGCGTGATCTGGCCAAGCGTGATCAGGTGATTGGTGAGCTTACGATCGCCAATCGGATTCTAAAAAAAAGTGCGGATGGTTTGTACTGAGCGATGAGTTGCGAAAGGATATCAGCGATGCTGTGGCTTCAACGGAATCAGGACGGCTTACTTCAGTTTTGTCGGCGTTGGTTATTTCCTCGTCGAGCTGGTATCGCCGCTTGGTTCCGCAACAGAAGCACCAGCGTCCTGGTCCGTACAAGAAGCCAATTCCGCCGGTTCAGTGTCTGAGATTTGCGCAGAGAATCGGGGCGACGTGAACAGACTTAATCAATGGTGTGAAAAACTAGCACGTGAGTCTGGACACCAGCACCGGTACTGACGCACTCATCCTGGACTCAAGATTCGGCGAACTTGGCTTGGGTATTCCTTGCCAGGCCATTTTTGGGCCCGCTAACAGTCGGCTTTTTCTAACAGTTTTCTAACAACGAACTTGATCCAACTTGCTTGTACTTGAAGGAACTTGATGCTACTTAACAGGTTGACTGACACCAAAATACGAGTAATTCACACCCTATCAACAACTTAGCCAAAATAGGCGAATGCAAATTCATAGTACGAAGTCAATCGACCCTTCTCCGCCTTTTCTTGCTGACCAGAAAAGCTCTTCCTTAATTGACAGCAGAATGAATGTAAAGGGCTGAAGTACGTACTTGATCGCACGCGGGCGAGCAAGACGCTTAACCCTCTGCAGCGAGACCCCATTAAAGATCATGATCTAAGTCACCGGAATCGAGATCATCGGCGTACGTGGCGGGTTTTCATCCGATACGGAACTGATATTCAACGAGGAGCGATGATGGGGGCCACTTGCCGGGTTGACACGCACTCCGCTAACCTGTAACCAAACGGTAGGTTACGCGGCTGGATCGGAATAAGTCCCTGCTACTGACAAATGTTCTTGGGCTATGGGGTTCGAAAAGAGTATCAAAAAGCGGGGTTGACGAGACTCGAACTCGCGGCCTCCTGCCTTTTAGACCGCGAGATCCCCAAACTCAAGGTCAGTTTCTTGGAGTACACTCCTTTACGACCAGTCGTGCCAAAGGACGATCATAACTCCTCCAACTTTACGTTTACAATACCCCGTGTGGCCTCTAAATTACCGGCGTGTCTTTTAATCGGGTAATACTAATCATCATCGATGCCTGCGGTGTCGGCGAGCTTCCTGATGCCGCTCAATACAGCGACAGCGGCGCCTCCACTATCCCCAATGTCGCCCGTTCAGCAGGCGGGCTATTTATGCCCAATTGCCAGCGGCTGGGACTGGGCAATATTACTAATATCAGGGGCGTCCCCTCAAATAAATCACCCCTCGGGTGCTGGGGGAAGATGGTGGAAAAGTCGCCCGGCAAGGATTCCACGACCGGTCACTGGGAGATCGGCGGCGTGATTTTGCCTGAGCCCTTTCCTGTGTTCCCGAATGGCTTCCCACCAGAGCTGGTCAGGGAGTTCGAACGGCGGGCGAATGTAAAAACCATCGGCAACAAAACCGCCAGCGGTACGGAGATCATCAAGGAGCTTGGTGCCCAGCACCTCAAGACGAAAGAGATAATTCTCTACACCTCAGCCGATTCGGTCTGGCAGATGGCCGCCCATGAAGACCTCTATCCGCTTGAGCGGCAGTATGAACTCTGTCGGATCGCACGCGACCTGTTGACTGGCGAGTATACCGTGGCGCGAGTGATTGCAAGACCGTTTATCGGCCCACCGGGCAACTTCACGCGTACTGCCAGGCGCCGGGACTTCTCGTTGGAACCACCGCAGGATACGATCCTCGACCTACTGGTAAAAAAGGGTCTCAAGACCGTCGCGATAGGTAAGATTTGGGATTTATTCGCCGGTCGCGGAATTACGGATAAGATCAAGGCGTCCAACAACAATGAGGTCATGCAGGCTATAATCGACTTTGTTAAGAGCAATAAAAGCCACGACGTGGCCCATCACATGGCATTTGCCAACTTAGTCGACTTTGACATGTTGTGGGGACACCGTAACGATGAGGTCGGTTTTGCCAAAGGCCTTGAGGCCTTTGACCGCCAGCTTGGCAACTTGTTGCCCTCATTGAGAGACGAGGACCTTCTAATTATTACTGCCGACCACGGCTGCGACCCCACTTACAAGAAACACACCGATCATACGCGAGAGTATGTGCCGCTGCTGGTATACGGGAAGAAGGCCAAGCAAGGCGTTGATCTGGGAGTGCGCGAGACGTTTGCGGACGTGGCTTGTACAGTGGGGGAGATTTATGGAATACAGCACGGCTTTCCGGGACAATCCTTTTACCGGGAGATTGTTTGAAAGTTGGCTAGGGGCAGCCCTGCGGGAATCCTGCCTGAAGCTCAAAAACGTACGTATAATTGCAATCTGGTATCAGTTCTTGACCTCCACCTTGGTGACCTTGAGAATAACGCCTCCGTCACCGGCAATCCACATATTGTCGGCATCGCCGAAAGTCACTTTTCTCAAGGTGCCGGTCACGCCGCTTGACTCAGTTGACCAGACGCCGCCGCCATTTACAGTAGTACGCAGCGTACCACTGTCTCCCACGGCCAGGCCGGTTTGAATATCCCAGAGGGCGACTCCGTGCAGGGCCTTATCGCATCTGCTGTCCTGCTCCACCCAGGTCAGGCCGCTATCGCTGGTGTGAAGGATCGTTCCGCCAAGGCCAGCCGCCCAGCCGCTGCTGGTGTTGACAAAGGCAACATCGAGCAGGGGTAAACCCGATTCGGCCCGATCAGGTATCCACATCTGCCCGCCGTCATTGGTCCTCAGAATTGTTCCCAGGTGACCGACTGCCCAGCCATTGCTCTGATTCGGAAAACTTAGACCATACAGGGTGACCGACGTATTGCTGTTCTGAGGCGCCCAATTTGTTCCGCCATCACTGGTATGCAGAATGGTGCCGCTGTTACCGACCGCCCAGCCCTGCAAGCTGTTCACAAATGCAACATCGGCTAAGGCAGTTCCACCGTGTGATTGGTCTTCCCATGTCTTCCCACTGTCGGTGGTATGGAGTATCGTTCGGGCGTTGCCCACAACCCATCCGGTGCCCGCATCTATAAAGTATATGCCATGCAGCATAGCCAAGGCGCGGCTGTTTTGAGGAGACCAGTTCGCTCCACCATCGCTGGTATGCAGAATGGTGCCGCTGTCGCCAACGGCCCAGCCGTTTTTCGTATCAGTGAAGAAGATGTCTCGCAAGTCCTTCGATATGCCGCTGTTCTGAACGGCAACGTTGAATTCAAACGTGGTAGCGCTGTCTGTGATGATTGTCTCCGGATCAGAACATCCGGCCGGCAGCAGCAGGCTCAGGCAATAGATTACGAGCAGGATATCTCGCCTGTTGTTCATCAATAACCTCATAGCACCTCTATCTACTCATTAATTACAATAACGCACCATTCCCGAATCTATCAAACGATTTCTCTGCCGAGGATATGCCTGAGGGTACAAATGCCGTTAAGGCTAAAAAGAGTAGCCCACGTTGAGGTAGAACCGTTCCTCGTCGGTGTCGGCAACACCGTAGCCAAATTGCGTTGGGCCAATCGGCGAGTCAAGGGCAAGAAATATGCCGACGCCGTGTCGGAGATTGCGCAGCTTGATCTGATCAGTGGCTGTATAGACTTCACCAATATCATAGCGACCGGTGAGATACAGACGCAAAGGAAGTTTCACGCGCAGTTCGTTGGACAAGACAAACACTTTGTCTCCAGAGAGCTGGTGGGTGCGGAACCCGACAAACGAGCGCATGCCACCGAGGTAGAACCTCTCAGAGTCCGGCAGCCCGGATCGCGAAAGACCGAGGGCCAGCTTAGGATGGTAATTCAGGCGCTTCGTCAACGCGAAGTAAGCCTCCACCGATGTAAAGAACCGTGTGAATTCGACCTCGCCGCCGAGGAACTTCCCGACAAATTGCAGTTCAAACAGATGCTTCTTGCCCGTTTCCGTAAACGGCACCCGATTAAACGTTTCCACCACCGACTGGATTTTGAAGATCCTCAGGCCAAATTTCTCCGTCACATTTTCATCAGGATGTTTATATTCAACCTCCTCTACAGTGAGACCTGCCGTCACGGTGCCCAGCCTGGCAATTTGCTGTCCCAGTCGCAGTTCGACGCCGGTCTTGACCTCTGCCCGCTCACCGGTGCGCGAACCCTCCTTGTCAAAGAGATGGCGGTCAAGCTGGCGGCGGTACAACCGTATTTTACTGGTCAAATAGGTTTTAAAAATACGGTCCGCCTTGAAGCTGCTGAAAAAGTCCTGACGATCACGGGCGAAACGAGCGTGGAAAAGCAACTGCAGCCCGATTCCCCCGACATTGTCATCCAGAATCTCAATAAACTCTTCAGATTTGTATTCGTCGTCCCAGTGCCAGCCTAAGCGCAACTGGCGATGTTTTTTCTCCTCAACGCGTATTTTCACAACGGCCCCCTCCCGGTACGGCACCAGGTCAACCATTACCCGGTTAAACAGGTCGGTTCCATAGATATTGGCGATGCCCCGTGACGCCCGGGAAGTCGAATAGGGCTGACCGACTTTCAGCGGGAAGTGGGAGCGGACAAACCAATCTTTGGTGCGCTCATTCCCTATGACGTCAATGCGGTTGATTATCGCTTCGTCGATGACCACGGTAATCCTGTTCTGCCCCGGATCAATAGCTACCTCTGTTATACCTGTCAGGTCAAAGCCGTTCGTCTTGTACAGGTTCACAATGCCGTCAAGCCCCTGCTGCAAGAGTTGCGGGGTAAGGAGAGTGTCATCGAGGTCAAATCGAGCGGCCAGGGTGGTGTCATCATAAATTGTGTTGCCGACAAAAATGAATTTAACGTCAGACAACCAAAGATTCGGCTGAGCCGTTATCGAAAGCAGGACCTCCCTTATCCTCTTCGGTGATATGCCGAGTAGAGTCGGTTCCACCTCCAATTGGAACAGGTTTAGATCAATAGCCACTGACTTGAGCGTGCCCACGAGCTGTGTCCGGTTGAGCGTTTTCCCCAACAGCCTTTCCCTGACGACATCTCCGATAGTGCTTGCCGAGCTGTCTGCTTCAACCTGTGCAACGGTGTATCTCATGCTTTGCCGCTGCTGACGCAACAGGCGGACTATACTGTCGGCAGCCGCTTTGCCGGTTTGATAACCGATTTCTATAAGCGTGTCTCTAAACTTGAAGTCCATTGACCCGAAATCATCGATAGGCGGCGCGATAACGAAATCCGCTACCCGCAACTGAGCCGCCAGCTTGTCGGCGGTCATTATAGTCGTTACCTGGTTAGCAATATCAACCGGCGTTACCAGTTCATCTATGGGAAGGAGCTGGCTGGCGGTGTTAATGGCGACCACGAACGTGATAGAGTCACACATCTTCCCGGCCAATTCCACGGGTATTGGCATGACCATGCCGCCATCCATGAGCAGTTGTCCGTCCTTCTCCAGGCCGGTGAAAGCAAGCGGGAAACCCAACGTGGCACGCATTGCCTCGGCGAGGGAGCCGTAATCATGTATTACCTCACGACCGGTGATGATGTCGGTGCTGATGGTTTTGAAGGGGATCGGCAGTTTGCTGAAATCACCGGCGCAGTGATAATTGGCCTTGGTCGTCAGGGTGGTCAAGAGCGATGTGAGCCTCTGCCCGGCCGTCAGCCCCTGGGGAATTACCGGCATTAAACCATCAAAGCGCACCGATATAAGATGCCGTTCTCGCTCTTCACGCTGAGTCAAAAACATCGTTCTGCGAGCCGGCGTGTTGGTGAGAAGCTGACCAAAGGCTAGGTTGTGCGTGATCGAGATAAGTTTATCAGGGCTGTAGCCGGCAGCATACAGGCCGCCCACAATTCCGCCCATCGAGGTACCGGCAATGGCGGCCACATCGATACCTTTTTCCTCAAAGGCCTTGAGGATACCGATGGCGGCCAGCCCGCGCGCCCCGCCGCCCGACAAGGCCACCGAAACCGAATAGTGCTCAGTCGTATCGAGCGGGTCGAGGCCCTCCAGCCCGCCGATTACAATTCGGTCCATGCCGCCCACGGGCGCGATAGCCAGACAGCATATCAGCAGTATGATCGCGATAATAGATTTCACTTGCCAACCAGCCGCAAGAATGAGTTCATTGGTTCCCAATAGCTTGTTGTCAGGTAATAAAAAGTGCCGCTTTCAAAGACGGAATTAAAAAATCTCAAATCGTTGCTTACAAAAAAGGGGCGAAAAAAGAGTGGGATGTTTTTAGCCGAAGGAGTCAGGCTGCTCGAAGAGTCGGTGCGCCGGCGCTTTTTGCCCCGGACGGTCTATTATGCGCCTTCCATGTTATCCACCCGCGCTGAAAAACTGGTAGGACAATTGAGAGGTCGCGCCGTGGAGACGGTGCAACTGTCAGCTAGGGGCCTGAGGTCAGTGTCGGATACCGAATCCCCACAGGGTATCGTTGGTCTTTTCGCCAGACCGGACACCAAACTGGCAAAACTTTACCAGCCCAAACATCGTAAGCTTGTATTGTGCGAGAACATATCCGACCCTGGCAACTTGGGGACTCTGGCCCGCTCGTCGCTGGCCTTCGATTTTGATCTTATGCTTTTGTGCGGCAGCTCAGCCGAGCCATACTCACCGAAGGTAGTGCGGGCCTCCGCCGGTGCGGTTTTTGGACTCCAAATAGCTGTGGTTACCCTAAAGGAGGTATGGGCGTTCGTGGCACGGGAGGAAGTGACGGTTATCGCGTCTGATCTGAAAGCAAAGCGTGATGTGAAACTACCCAAAAGGACATTGCAAAAACGAAGAATTCTGCTGGCAATCGGCTCCGAGGCGACCGGGCTATCAAAAGCGATTCTGGAAAAAGCCGACCTCCGCGTTCGCATTCAGCATCTTCGCGCGGTGGAGTCGCTAAACGCCGCTGTCGCCGGGTCGATAATAATGAAAGAGATCTACGACCTTAGTCATTGAGGATAAACCATGAGGTGGCTTACCACTTTTATACTCAGCGTGAGTATTTCCCTACCGGGCTACGCGCCGAGCTATGCGCAGGAGGTCTTTGAAGAGAGCCAGGGCCTTTTCACAACCCGGCAGTTGCGGGATTCCGTTACGATCGGGACTGAAAACAAAGTAATAATACGGTCGGCTTCCACTTTGCACGGGACAATCCATATTACGGCTTCGGCTGAAAATGAGGTTGCCGTTTCGTATGTGAAAAAATCAAAGACGGATTCCCGGTCGAAGGCAATCGATTTCATTGACCTCATCGCCGTTCACCTGGCTCGCTCCCCCCAGGGCGTCAAACTGGAGCTGCGCGCGCCCAACCCGGCGCCGTGGGCAGATATCGAGACCGGGCAGGTGGAAGTTGAGTTGATCGTTCCGGAAGGCTGCGTTATCGAGGTTGACGCGCTGTACTTTGATATTGTGGCTGAGGGACCGTTTGAAGCTGTGATCGTGCCCTCATCGCTGGGAAAGCTCGATATACGCGACGTGACAAAACAGTTGGAATTGGAAACAGCCAACAGGCGGGTGTCGATCGAAAAGATCTCAGGGGATATTTCCGTCATCACCAGCAATTCCCTGCTGAAAGCAAAGGAGATTTCAAGCGCTGGCAGGCAAGCCCGTTTTCAAAACGACGGTGGAGATATTGAGATCGATGGTTTCGTGGGCGAAATCAGGGTGAAAAACAGCTATGGACGTATTAAAATAGCCGACTTTGAGCCAGGCGCCGGAAGGAGTTCTATCCGCGGCTTTTCAGGACCTATTGTTGTTGAGATCACACAGATCACCGACGGTCAGGTGGTAATAAGCAACCGCTTTGAGGATATCGAAGTAAGGATACCGGCCAACCTGTCGGCGAGACTCTCCCTGGCCGTTGAAGAAGGGGGAAAGATTGAAGTCGGCAACTTTCAGTTCAAAACCGATCTGGTGCAGCCTAACCGGTTGAATCTTGTTGCCGGTGAAGGTGAGGCGCTCATCAGCGCTTCCCTCACGGGCAGAGGGAACATCTACCTGCGAGCAGAGGAAGGAGATTAGGCGTGGAGTATACGGCCACTCGGGTTACTGTCATTGCCATGGCGATGTTTGTTCTTGGCATGTCGTCAGTTCACAGTCAGCGAGTTCCCCTTCCCGAAGGGGTATTTTATTACAAGCCGGCGGCGGCGGTCTTTGGGGCCGAAGCAGCCTGGGTAAATCCGGCCGGGTTGGGCCGTTACAACGCCTCCAGTTTTCAGGTCATGGCCGACTATGCCGATGGGTACTGTTTCAAAAGCTGGGGCACGGTAGTAGACCGTGAACAAATAGCCATGGCCTATCGGTACCTTGACAAACCGGACAGCGTGAATTACCGCGAATATCTGTTTGCGGCCGGCATGCCCCTGGGGAGAAAGCTCCATTTTGGCGGGTCGTATCGGTATTTCAAAGAAGCTCCCGACATACTCAACAAGCGGCACTTCTGGAATATCGGATTCATGGGTCAAGGCAGAGGCTCGTTTAGCTGGGCGGCTGTTTTCTCAAACCTCAACCGGGGCCGAATAGGAGACAAACGAACCGAGATCGAGCAGCGCTATTCGCTTTCCTACCGTCCGGTCGGCAAGCCTGTCACCTTTTCGGTCGATATGTTCCTGTCGACCAAAACAAGGCTGAGCAATGCCGATTATGTCTATCACCTTGAGGTGGTGCCCTACCGGGGTATCTATGTTGAGGGATATATCGATTCTGACAAGAACTTTCAAATTGGAGTCCGGGTTAACTTCATTCAGCGCTTTGTCGGCTCGCAAAGTAGTTTCCAAAAGAGCGGCAGCCACCTTCGGACGACAGCGTTTCTTGGAGCTACCAGCCTGAGGCAGCCGTCTTTGGTTCCCCAGCCTAGACGAAGGCTCTCGGTAGGCCTTTCGGGGAGACTGCGGGAAAACCCGCCCCGCCCTGTCTTTGGGCCGCGGGAAACGTCGTTCATTACGCTGCTGACAACAATGTACCGGTCCGCCGAGGATCCGTCCATAAGCGAAATGGTTCTCAGTCTCAGAAATCTTTCCCTGGGCTTTGGCCAGGCTCAAGAGCTTAGAGAGGCGCTGAGGTTCTTCAAAAGTAAGAACAAGATAATCGTCTGCCACCTATCATATCCGAACAATATCGCCTACTTCGTTGCCTCAGCCGCCGACTCAATTCTGATTTCACCCGTCAGCCAGCTTAACCTGGTAGGGTTACGAGCGGAACTGTCCTTTTATGCCGGAACCCTCGAGAAGCTCGGTATTAAAGCCGACCTAGTGCGCATCGGAGATCATAAGACTGCAGCGGAGAGGTACACCCGCCGGGCTGCCACCGAGCAGAACCGGCAGCAGATCAATCGCCTTCTCGATGACATCTATGACCAGTTTGTGACCGCTATAGCCACGGGGCGGGGCGTTTCTGCTGATTCGGTACGGAGAATTATCGACAACGGCCCGTACACCTCGGTGGAGGCGATGAAGTACGGGCTGGTGGACGGTTTGAGTTATAGCGACGAGCTGAAGAAGGACTTCCTTTCCAACCTGCCTGAAGTATCATTCAAACGGTATGTGAGTGACACGCTTCTCAACGACGGTTGGCCGGCTGAGCCGGTCTTGGCTTTAGTTGTGGCGGAGGGGGAAATCGCGTTTGATGGCGGCAGCGTATCTCCCTTTAGTCGAAGTGACAAGGTGACTCCCTCGTCTATGAAACGCTCTTTTGAGCGCGTCGTGCGACAACCACACGTGAAAGGAGTCATATTTCGAATAAACTCTCCCGGAGGTCTCGCGCTGGCGGGGGAAGAGATTTTCCACAGCGCTCAGAAAGCTGCCGAAAAAAAGCCCCTTGTGGCTTCCATGTCCAATGTTGCAGCCTCAGGCGGATACTATATCGCCATGCCATCGGTGAGGCTTTTTGCAGATCCGGGCACGATTACCGGATCAATCGGGATATACGGCGGTAAGGTGGATTTGAGCGGCCTTTACGAAAAGATCGATCTGGGCAAGGAGCTCTACACGCGCGGGAGGTTCGCCGGCATGCTCAGTACCATGCGGCCTTTTACGGATGAAGAGAGAGAAAAGTATTATTCGCGGATGAAGGCTTTTTACGATTACTTTGTCGAGCTGGTCTCCGACAACCGAGCGCTTTCGCCTGACTCCGTGGATGCCCTTTCAAGAGGGAGAGTGTGGACGGGGCGAGAGGCGTTGTCAAACGGTCTTATTGACGAACTGGGCGGGCTCAAACGGTCCCTTGACTATACTGCCACGCGCTTAGGTCTGAAGGACTATAGAATTGCCGTCTACCCTGAGAAACGTCCCTTGTTTGTTTTTCCCGGTCGGTCTTTTATGAAGGCGATAACCCACCTTTTCTCAGGCAACGGAAACGTAGAGGAGACTCTGGCAAAAGGGCTGGGACTTTCCGACAGTGGGGATATCCTGGCGCGTATGCCTTTTGATATCAGTATCGAGTAGGCATCAGAGATGAATTTAGTTGTTCTATGAAGTATTCTTTATAGACCCGCCCTTTCAGGCGGGTCTCGCTTTTTGCTTCGGCGATATCGAACTAAGTTTCAGGTTCATATCCGACATGCTGCTGGTGCCAGCCAATTCTCTGGAATACTCGGAAAACCGGAGTTTCCGGAGGCATATTGTTGGGGTCATCGAGATCGGTATCGAAGGCCCAGTTACGGTTTGGCGCAGTATAGTATGAACCATAGCTCCAGTTAGCGTTGGCCTGAACGGAGTTCCACAGATTGATCGCCGAGCCTTTCCACGTGAATGTCTTTCCCGTCCACTTTTCAAGGAAGCGAGGGAGGTTCTCAAAACCGCCATTGTAGTTGGACGAAGTGGTCTCAGTGTTGCCGGTGAGGTAGCAGGCATTCACAACTGTGTTGGAAGCTACGCGGCTGTTTAGAGATGCGGAGCTATTAACGTCATCCCAGCTGTTGGACAGGAAGGTAATGGCATCACCAAAGAGAGCTGCCGGCTTCTTGTTTGTCTTGTTGTAGTCACCGTTCACGTAGACGGGGTTTTCGCTGGCAATTGTCAGCCCGGCATCCAGCTTTGACGCGTTATTAAGGCGTATGGCCGGGAAGTCGGAGGTTTGGTCAGAGTAGTAGACTACACCGTTTGAAGGTCCGTAACCTTCGTCATACATCTTTTCCATGTCCAGTTCCATACAGTCGACCCAGGTGGCTTCGCGGCCGTCGTAGAACTTGTCGTCGGTAAAGGTTATGACTCCATCGGAAATCATGTTGGCTGTCACGTTAACCCAGACGCCACCGACCTTCTGGTACGCCTGGCGATCAATGAACTTCAACGTAGCCTTGCTCTCATAGGAATCAGGGTTTCCGCCTGCCCGCTCAATCAAGTTGTGGGGGTCGCCGGCGGCTGCAGGGGATAATGGGAGGTTCAGCGGTCCCTGGCCATGGGTGGAATCCTGGATCCGTCCCTGCCAGCGGGCTACCGATGAATCATACCAGTGGGCGTCGTTCGCATCAAGCCATCCGGCACCCTCCTTCATCGAGACTAAATTACCGCTGCCATTTTTTACTAACACGTCTCCAGCGTCCACAGAACCGGGACCCTTTCGGCCGTGCCATATGTGGCCTGAAGCGGTAGTATAGCTATTAATCTTGAGGTTGCTGCCCGCCTGCAGCCACATGTTGCCGTTGGAATGAACCCGTCCCATAAGAGTCATGTCAGGGCCGGGGGCAATCTCAAGGTCGTTGCCGTAAAAGATAGCGAACTGGAAGATCGGCACCAGGGCCGCTTCAAATGTCTGTGAGAGTTGGACGGTTGCATTGAAGCTGGCATTTGAGGCGGTGGAGGTCATCGAAAACGACTGCACCAGAGCGTGCAAACCAGCCAGGGTGCCGTTGGAGAGGTCTTTGTATGCAGCCGGGCCGTTGTTGACGGCGTTGTAAGCCACGAGACAGTTATTGACGGTCTCGGATCCGGACGGCATGACAGACGGCGGCACGCCGGTGGTGTCGAACTGGCTTTGTAATGCTGCGGCGGCTTTCTCCAGTCCGGCCTCGGCGGCGTAAAAGGCCCGCGTCTCCTGCTTTTCGTTACCGGCAATGCTGACTTCATCATCGGATGTCGACAGAGCCGCCAGGCCAAGGAGGGTCAGCATGGCTACCATGATCAGGGCTATCAATGTGGCCATGCCACGCTCGTTGTTAATTCGCATCATATTCATAAATCACCTGCCTTTAGATTCCAACGTTTCTCAAATAGACTGATGTCGAAAAAGCCCTCCGTCGGTACTGGTCCTCAAGCTCCTCGGCCAGTTCAAGATCGGGATTATGCGACCTCCCCGTCACAAAAATCGAAATCTCACGGATATTATCGATCACGGTCGGCACATCAACGACAGCCCCGTTCTTCATACTGTATTGAAATTGCAGGTCGGTGATGTCTTCGGCGAACACCTGTGGAGTCTGGCCCATTAGTTGAATCATTAAGTTCGGGTGGTTCGGGTCGGTGGTGTTATCGACAAAGAATGTGATCTGTGTCATCGCCAGAATGAGCGCATTAGCCTGATATTTCCGGCTCAGCGTCATTGTGTTGTGCTGCAAGTGAAGGGCGGCATTTTGAACGTGACTGATCATAAACCATTCTCCTACAGCCGAATCGGGGTCATAGATGAACACCCACTGGTCGTCGTAAAAACACGAGACATCAGTCGCACACTTCAGCTCGGCGGACGGCTGGGGCATGGCTGCCGACAAGTAGGTGTCGCAACCATTAGAGAGATATGTAATCGTTATCGTATCAGGGTCGGTGTTGGCGGCAGTTATGGACGGCAGACCCAGTGGTAGATCGTAGCCGGCCATCCTGATATGCCGCGACAACTCGTCAATTGAGGCTCTGACATTTTGCTGGATGGTGGTAACATCATCCTGTGTCATGTAGTTCTTGTGCTGGGTGATGTACAGCTTGAAAATAGCCGTCGTTACCACGCCCATTATTGTCAGAGCAATCATTACTTCCAGGAAGGTTGTACCCCGCTGGCTTTTTAATTTTGTGATCCACGCAAACATAATGACACCTATACCGAATCGGTTTTAATAAAGGTTGACAGGGAGTCAGTTATCATGTTGCCCCTGATGTTTTCCCATGTCACGTTAATACCCACCCGCCGCAGGTGACTGCCGGCATTGGTCACAGTCCAGTTGCGGACAACCCCCAGGGTGGTGTCCCCACCGCTGCCGGGAGTCGGGCCGTTACGGAGTTGCTCCAGTTTCTCCTGCATCAACTGGGTGGCAATGGTGGTCTTGTTGGACCAGTCGTTGCCATCGAGGGCCACCATGGCCATGTTAAGCAACAGGAGCAGCGAAATGCTCATAATGACCATGGCTATCATCACTTCAAGCAGGGTCAGGCCGGATTGGTTGGTAAGCTTGTTATCTTTCATACTATCTACCCTTTGTTTTCTGCAAGTTGTGTAAATCTTGTGCCGTTGACCGACAAATCTTGGCGGAGCGTCGAGGCTATCCGGTAACTTGCTGCGCAACAAGAGGTAACGCCCAGCCCCTGCTCTTCAGTGCAGCAGGGGACAAGGACCTGCTGCTTGAAAACCGGGCGAAAAAGACCGGGGACAGTACAACCCTGCCCATAAGATATGGGGAAAAACCCATACTTCAGACGGTTAGACCTCTCACTAAATAAAGGGCACAAAGTGCCTAATGTATTTTGCTTGAACGTAACGGGACATCTGACTATAATCTTATCTTGTTGCCAAGTTCATCAAACAGCGGAGTTAACGATGGTCAAGAACTATAAAATGTACTTAGGCGGCGAGTGGGTCGACCGCAAGAACAAGATTCGGGTCAAATCACCCTATGATGACTCGTTGGTCGCAACGGTAGCGGCAGCGTCCAAAGAGGATTATACTGAAGCTATCCGCATGGCCGGTGAGGCATTTGGAGTCACTCGTGACCTTCCATCATACAAACGGGAAGCAACCTGTCGGGCTATTGCCGCCGGATTGGAAAAAAACATTGACAGGATTAGCAAAGCAATGGCTCTGGAGTTGGGCAAGGCGCTAAAGGATGCCAAAGGGGAAGTCGCCCGTGCGATTGGTGTCTTCAAAATCGCTGCCGAGGAAGCCAAGCGCATCGGCGGCGAAATCATAGACCTCGACTGGGCGCCCGGCAGCGAAGAACGCATCGGGCTTGTTCGCCGCTTCCCGAAAGGCGTGATTGCCGGTATCTCGCCGTTCAACTTCCCGCTTAACCTCGTTGCTCACAAGGTTGCCCCGGCCATTGCATCCGGAAACACTATCGTGCTCAAACCCGCCTCAAAGACACCAATCAGCGCCCTGTTGCTGGCGGAATTGATTGACAAAACCGACCACCCCAAAGGCGCCGTGTCGATCCTGCCCGGATCATCGAGAGATTCATCTCCTCTATTGGATGATCCTCGCGTCAAGATGATAACCTTCACCGGCTCATCCGAGGTCGGCTGGTGGATCAAGGAACATTGCGGACGGAAGGAAGTTGTGCTGGAGTTAGGTGGTAACGCCGGGGTGGCGGTGGCCGACGACGCTGATCTTGAGTATGCCACTACCCGTCTGGTGCCCGGCGCTTTTGGTGTGGCCGGGCAATCCTGTATCTCAGTACAGCGCATCTATGTGCATGAGAGGGTCTATGACAAGTTTGTCAGACTATTCAAAGCTAAGATAAAAAAGATCAAACTCGGTGATCCACTTGACCCTGATACTGATATAGGCACGATGGTTGACAGACAAGCGGTCGAGAACACTCTCGCCACTATTGCTGATGCCGTCAAGGGCGGAGCGAAAATCCTTATCGGTGGCAAAGCGCGCGGGCGGACATTAGAGCCGACCATACTGACAAACGTGAAAACCTCGATGGACGTCTGCTCCAAGGAAGCCTTTGCGCCGCTGGCGGTGCTGTTTACGTACAGGAACTTTAAGAAGGTCGTGGATGAGATCAACAATTCTGACTATGGCCTGCAGGCGGGCATCTTCACCAACCGCTTGAAGGACATCTTCTACGCCTTCAAGCATATTGAGTGCGGCGGGGTGGTGATCAACGACATCCCGACCTACCGCACCGACCACCAGCCCTACGGCGGCATGAAGGCCTCCGGCCTCGGCCGCGAGGGCGTCCGCTACGCCATCGAGGACATGACGGACGTGAAGATATTGAGTGTGAATTTGAAGTGATACACATGGGGTAAAACAGCAAAAGTAGGGCAGGATCCCTGTGATCCTGCCGTTTACGAGCTAAAGAATTGGTAGGTGCATAGGGCACCGGCCTTCGTTGTCCTTACATCTCACTGACCGACATGCCGTATTTCTCGGCGAACTCACTGGTCCAGTCCGCATGCCGTCCACTTTTTTGGATCGATTGGAAGAGTTCCTGGATGCTGATTTCTATGATTTTGGATCGCAGTTCCTCCGGCAACATTGAGACTAAAAACGCGAAGATGCCACGATATCCATCCGTACCTTTGCAGGAAAAGCTAGGGTTTCTCTCGTCATAGAGGAAGACGAACAACCCATTGTGATACAGGGTAAAGAGCAGCACGCGGAAGAACTGATAGTAATTGGCAAAGGGGCACACAGGGCTGCTTTTCCAGGCATTATTGAGTACGTTGTGTTTTAACATCAGCTTCCAGTACCATCGTGGCATTTGGTGGAGGTAACAAAGAGAGAATTGATTAGCCGGGTTTTTTCCATCACAATCCCCTCGTTTGAAGACAGAACACCCGCCGAACTCGCGCTCTACGAATTTCGCTTCAATAAAGAGAGACGGCCTAGAATCGTTGTATAAAACCAGGTCAATTGACGTGGGTTGCCCCTTGGTTTCATTGAACACCTTACGGTCTTCGACCTCAAATCGTGCGGTCATTTTGCCTTCTGGCCAGTTGACACCTTTGGCCTCGATAACGGCTCTAATCGGCTCAAAATCGTCTCTGATTACAAGGGGACCCATCAAATTGAATAGCATCGCCTGGCTGCTCAGCCCGTGATGGATATACCCGTGAAGAGCGAAGCCTTTATGTTGAGATGCACGTTGATCCCTCTCCATGTTAATGAAATCAGCTACTTCTTTGAGGATTATGTTCGATGGCCACTGCCGCCGCTCCGCCAGGATGTAAGGTCGTTCTTTCCGGACTGCGTATCCTTTTCTGCGGAAATACGATGCTGCTCTCTCTCGCAGCTGCGATTCGAAAGCATTATGGTGGGGATAAGGCCACGAATCGGCAAGCTGTTGGCCGCTCTTCCGTAACGTTATCTCCTCTGTACGAGCATCTGCCGTTTCACTCCCCACTGGACAATTGATTACCATTGTGAACCCCTCTGATTAAGACCTTCCAAATAAGATTATCGACAAGTATTATATGTACCTTAATTGAGGTAGAAGTAAGGCAGTATCCCTGCGATCCTGCCGCAACTATAGATATGTCTTTCCCGCGAAAGCGGGAATCCATTCATTTTCACATTTCGCCAACCATCTGGATTCCTGCTTGCGCAGGAATGACAAATCACGCACGCTTATCCCCAAGTGAAGTAGGTCAAAACCCCTGCGGTTTTGACACAAAAGGGAGTCGAAACCACGGGGGTTTCGACCTACAAGCAGACCACAAGTCAGGTACACAGGGCTCCTGCCCTGCAAATCTATTTTGTAACCTCTAAGGAATCTCCATTGGCGGTTGTGTCCGCCTGCAAGAGTTTCATCTCGACAGCGGACAAAGAATCCACGTACTGATTGACCAGCTTGGTGAAGAGATCATACTCCTCAGGATGGTTCTTGTACCGGTCTAAATAATCCCGCATTCTTTCCTTCGATAGAGAGTGCGCTTTCAGCAGCGAATCACGGTAAGCCATAAATCTTTCCGGCTCGCGGCGGAACTTGGCGGTCGCGACCCACACCTGCGCCGTGACCTGGGCGTGCCTGACCGCCTGTTGATGTTGCCGTTCGGCGCTGATCCTGTCATACATAAGATAGCCAAAGACAATGACCAGCAACAAGATTAAGAGTATCAGTCGTTTAAGCCAGAACAAGATTCTACCAACTTTCCATTGCCTGTTGACGTAAGACGTTGTAAACTATTAGACTTTGGTCAACAGGTCAAGGTTTTACAGAATGGAACTTCACCACCCTCTCACACGGCGCAAAAGCCGGGTTGTTAAAGTCGGCGAGGTGCTGATCGGCGGCGGTTTCCCGATTGCGATTCAATCCATGACCACTACCGACACACGAGATGCCGAAGCAACCGTGGCGCAGATAAACCAGCTCTTTGACGTCGGCTGTGATATTGTGAGGCTTTCCGTGCTCAACCGCGACGCCGCCGACCGGCTGGCCGAGATTCGAGCGCAGGTTTCAAAGCCGCTGGTGGCCGACATTCACTTTCAGTATAAACTTGCTTTGAAGGCGATCAAAGCCGGCTTTGACAAAATCCGTATCAACCCCGGCAATATCGGCGCCGAATGGAAAGTCCGCGAAGTCACCAAGGCCGCCCAGGATGCCGAGGTGCCGATTCGCATTGGCGTCAACTCCGGTTCCCTGCCGAAAGATTTGCTTGAAAAGTATGGCCATGATGACCCTGAGGCGTTTGTGCAGGCGGCTCTGCGAGAGGCGGAAATTCTGGAGGATATGAACTTCCGTGATATTATCATCTCCGTCAAATCGACCAACACTGTCACTGCCTTCTGGGCCTATCACATGTTGGGCGAAAAGTGTGACTATCCTCTCCATGTCGGTATTACCGAGGCGGGGATTCTTGAGAAGGGGACAATCAAATCAGCCGTAGGCATTGGGGCCATACTGTTGACCGGAATCGGTGATACCATTCGCGTTTCGCTGACGGCTGACCCGATCCATGAAGTGCGAGTGGCCAAGCAGATACTTACGTCGTGCGAACTCAAAACCGAGGGTGTAGACGTAATTTCCTGCCCCACCTGCGGGCGCTGCCAGATAAATCTCATTCCGCTGGCTGAGTCTGTCTCTGAAAAGACGAAACACATCAAGACGCCGCTTAAAGTGGCCGTGATGGGGTGTACTGTCAATGGCCCCGGTGAGGCGGCGGCGGCCGATGTCGGCATTACCGGCGGGGATGGCAAGGGGCTTCTTATTAAGAAGGGTCAGATCGTCAAACGAATGGACGAAGCTGACCTGGAGAAATCCCTCCTTGACGAAATCGAAGCCATGACCGGCGAGAAAATCCCACGGTAGCATAGGAGATATTCTACTTCATGTAGGTCGGGTTTTACAGTCCGCCTTTGGCGGACAAGAAACCCGACACTTCCTGCACAAGGCTTACCATACCTCGCGTAGGGCGCGGCCTTGTGTCGCGCCGTTGTCACGCGGGGCGATCTGAAAATCATCCCGCCACAGAATAGGCGTCCTTCCCACCTATGGACACGACGGTGGTGGCAAGCAGCTCTGGAACAGGGTCGCACATTCCGACCCTCTCCGAAAAGGCAAGATATGCTATATTTGTCGAATCTGCGCCTCTGTACGTAAGAGGCTGCCTGACAAACGAACACATTCCGGCCTATACCAAATTCTTGTTGAAATAAAGCGGCTTAGCCGCCGGCTTAGCCGCCGAAAAATTGCTTGACAAAGCGACCAAGCTGCCTTTCTTGCCCCTTCAAAACTTGTGAAATCAGTCACATAGTTTGACTGTGCGAGGACGACAGGTAGATTGACATGTCTGAGTATTTGGCCGTTCTGATTTTCATCTTTGCCGGTACCGGCATCGTCCTGTTCACCTTTTTACTGGCCCGACTAATCCGGCCCCACAACCCCTATCCAAAAAAGAACATTAACTACGAATGCGCCGAACTGCCGATCGGCACTTCCTGGATTCAATTCAATAACCGCTTCTATATCTTCGCCCTCATTTTTGTCATCTTCGATGTCGAGGTCGTTTTCCTGTTTCCGTGGGCAGTGGCCTTTGGCCGGCTGGGATTGTTTGCCCTGGTGGAGATGGTCATTTTCATTCTGATTCTCTTTTTCGGTTTGTTTTATGCCTGGCGGAAAGGGGCGCTCAAGTGGGTCTGATCAAGAAAGCCCCTGTCTACTTAGAGAAGATCCCCGGCGGCGGGCTGGTGCTGACAACTCTTGAGACGGTATTGCATCAGGCGCAGGCTAAGTCGCTATGGTACCTGCTGTTCGGCACCGCTTGCTGCGCTATCGAGCTTATGTGCACGGGGGCTTCGCGGTACGATTTTGACCGTTTAGGGATGATTTTCCGCCCCACGCCTCGCCAGGCGGATTTGATTATTGCGGCGGGAACCATCACCAAAAAAATGGCGCCCCGACTTCGGCGGCTGTACGACCAGATGGCCGAACCGCGGTACGTAATTGCCATGGGCGGCTGCACCATCAGTGGCGGTCCGTTTTACTATGACAGCTACGCGGTGGAAAAGGGCATCGATCACATCGTGCCGGTTGACATTTACATCCCCGGCTGCCCGCCACGACCGGAATCGCTACTGGAGGGATGTATCCACTTGCAGGAAAAGATAAAAAAACAGAAACTATCCGACTGGCAGGAAAAGTAGCGTGACCAAAGAGGAACTGGCGGCCTACATCACGGAGAATTTCGACGGCAAGCTCAAGCCGCTGGATAGCGGTCGCTACGATCCTCTTTTTGGGGTAGAAGCCGGCGATCTTCTCGACGTCGCCCGTGCCTTGAAGGAAGATGAGAACCTCAAGTTTGACTACCTTTGCAACCTGGCCGGTATTGACACCAAAGAGCACTTTGAGGTCGTTTACAACGTCGCCTCGGTTTCAAAGAATCTGCGTCTTGATTTCAAGCTAATCCTTCCATATGACAACGCCGAGGTGGAGTCGGTACAGAAAATATGGCCGGCAGCCAACTGGTACGAACGAGAAATGTGGGAGCTGTACGGCATTAATGTGCTCAACCATGATAACCTGACGCGTTTCCTTCTACCCGATGACTGGGACCAGGGATACCCCCTGCGCAAGGACTGGGACGCACCCGACTTTGTGCGCCTGCCGGAGGGGGAATGATGGCCGAATTGCGCACACAAGAGTTTATTGTCAATATGGGCCCGCACCACCCGGCGACACACGGGGTCTGCCGGTTAATGTTGACCATGAACGGGGAGAAGATCGTCAAGATTGAGCCGGTGATCGGCTATTTGCATCGAGCCATCGAAAAGATCTGCGAAAACCGCACTTACGCCCAATGCATCCCTATTCTGGACCGCTTTGAGTACGTAACTTCTATGTCGTGCAACTACGTGTTTTCTCTGGCAGCGGAGAGACTGGCTGAGATCGAAGTGCCGGAGCGGGCGGAATACCTGCGGGTAATCATGTTGGAGTTGAACCGGATCGCCTCGCACCTGCTGTTTTACGGCGTGACGGCTATGGACATCGGGGCCTACACCCCCTTTCTCTACGGCCTGCGGGAGCGCGAGTCGATCATCGATCTGTTTGAGATGACCTGTGGTCAAAGGCTGACCTACAATTACATCCGCGTCGGGGGCGTCTCCAGAGACATCCCGAAGGAGTTTATCCCCCAATGCCGTGAGGCACTGAAGATAATCGGTGAGAAGCTTTCGGATTACACCGGTCTGCTTAACGAGAATCCAATCTGGCTTGCGCGCACTAAAGGGATTGCGGTGCTCCCGGCCGATCTGGCGATCGCATACGGCGTGTCGGGGCCGGTGCTGCGAGCCTCCGGTATTCAGTATGACATTCGCCGCAATGACCCCTACTGCATTTACGACCGCTTTGACTTTGAAATCCCCGTCCGGCACAACGGAGACTGCTTCGACCGATACATGCTGCGTATAGACGAAATTCGTCAGTCGATCAGAATTATCTCCCAGGCGCTTGACGGACTGCCGGAAGGTGAGATCAGGTACAAGAAAGTCAAAGATGCCACTTTCAAGCCGCCGGCAGGTGAGGTTTACGCCCGTATCGAAAACTCTCGTGGCGAGATGGGCATTTATTTAATTTCCGACGGCACCAAAAAACCGCTGCGGGTGAAAACCCGGGGCGGTTCGTACAACCAATTACAGGTGCTGCCCCATTACGGCACCAACATGCTGATTGCCGATCTGGTCGCCAACTTTGCGACCCTCGATGTCATCATGCCGGAGGTCGACCGGTGAGCTACTGGCCAATTGCAACTCTCGAGCTTTACCCGCTATTTCATTGGCTCGGTGAAAAACTGGCGGCAACGGGCCTACCGACGTCATGGATCGCGCCTATAAGCTACGGAGCGCTTGGCGCGATGGTTTTTGGAATCCTGTCGCTGATAGCGCTTTACCTGATCTGGTGGGAGCGCAAGATCGCGGCACATATTCAGCAGCGCTTCGGCCCTATGCGCCACGGCTGGCACGGATGGTATCAGACTGTCATGGATGCTCTCAAGCTGCTTCAGAAAGAGGATATCCGAATTGTTACACGCGATAAAGTAGTCTTCTTCTGGGCGCCGGTCATCTGTTTTGTGGCGGCGTTTCTGGCGTACGTGGTGATGCCTTTCGGTGATCGTCTGATCGTGGCCGACCTGAACATCGGCATTCTCTACATCATGGCCGTTACCACCTTCACGATTATCTCGCTGTTGATGGCCGGCTGGGGGTCCAACAACAAGTATGCCCTGCTGGGGGGGATGCGTTCCGCAGCCCAGGTGGTCAGCTATGAGGTCCCGATGGTGGTCTCGATACTGACGATTATTATTTTTGTCGGGTCGCTGTCGATGGTGGACATTGTCAAGGCGCAGTCGGGTCTGATTTTCAACTGGTACATCTTTCGCATTCCGTTCGGGCCCATCGCGTTTCTTACGTACATCGTTGCCGCCACGGCCGAATGCAACCGCACGCCCTTTGACATTCCGGAAGCCGAGCAGGAACTGGTATCCGGCTACAACATCGAATACTCCGGGATGAAATTCGCCATGTTCTTCCTGGCCGAGTTTGTTAATATGTTCACCGTCTCGGCGATTGCCGTCACTCTGTTCTTCGGTGGGTGGAACGGCTGGGATTTCGTCCCCTCGTGGATCTGGTTCCTGATGAAAACGCTAATTATTGTCCTTCTGTTGATGCTGTTCCGCTGGACGTATCCCCGTCTGCGGGTGGATCAGTTGATGGAGTTCGCCTGGAAGTTCCTGGTACCGGTGACGTTTGCCAATCTCATCGTGGCCGGGATTTTCAAACACTTCGGGTGGTACTGGTAGGAAGAGACAAGCAAGATGAATCCGCTTAAAGGCATACGCGAATTAGTTAGAGGCCTGCAGATTACCAGCAAGCACCTGTGTCGTCATGCCATCACGATCCAATACCCGGAAGAAAGATGGACGATGCCGGAGCGCTCGCGCGGGATTGTCGTGCTGCTGTCCGACAAAGAGACCGGCGAACTGAACTGCACCGCCTGTATGCTGTGCGAGAAAGCCTGCCCCACCGCTGCCATCCGGATTGACGCTCCCCGCGACGAAAAGAAAAGGCGGCATCTCAAGCAGTTTATCGTCAACCACGGCTTGTGCTGTTTTTGCGACCTATGCAAGGAAGCCTGCAACTTCTCGGCCATAAAACTGGCGACCAAATACGAGTTTTCCTCCGAGAGCAAGGAGGACCTCGTCTGGGATATAAAAAAGCTGCAGGAAGTGGGGCGCGACGTGCCCTATATCGACACGCGCAAGAAGAAAAAAGAGGCTGCCAAGGCTGCCTCACCAAAGCCGGAAAAAGCAAAGCAAGAGATGCCAAGTAAGCCGGATAAGAATGAAGACAAACCAGACGTCACTGAGGGACAGACACCGAGCGTCCCGTCTGAGAACGAGAAACCGCCCAGCGACGAAAAGGAAGGACAGTCCTGATCATGGATGAACCGCAGGTTGGCATAGTGTTCTGGATTCTTTCGTTTGTGCTACTGGTATCTGCCTTCATGGTGGTCAGCCTCCGCAATATCTTTCACTGCGCCCTGTTTTTGATTCTCTGCCTTTTCAGCGTAGCGGGGATATTCATTCTGCTTGGCGCGGAGTTTTTAGCCGCCGCGCAGGTGCTCATTTATATCGGGGCAGTGGCCGTTCTAATGATTTTCGCCATCATGCTGACCAGCAACCTGGCCTCGAAGAAGATCACGCAAACGAACGAAAACGGCGTGGTTTCCTTCTTCGTCTGCTTCACATTCGGGTTCACCACCCTTCTCTTGATCGGCAACACCCATGTCTGGCGTTACTCCATGGAAGGTCCAGGGACAGACAACACCCTCAATCTTGGCAGGTATCTGATGACCGAGTTCATGCTGCCATTCGAAGTGGTGTCAGTGCTGCTGCTGGCTGCGATGATCGGCGCTATCGTTCTGGCCCGAAAGGAGCGATCCTGATGTTCCACTACCTGGCGCTGGCGGCAATTCTCTTTTCGATCGGGCTGTTCGGCGTCCTTACCCGGCGTAACGTGATCGGCATTTTGATGTCGCTGGAGCTGATGTTTAACGCCGCCAATATCAACTTCGTGGCCTTTAACAAATACATTATGACCGACGGCCTGACGGGGCAGATATTCGCCATTTTCATCATCGTCGTGGCGGCGGCGGAGGCGGTGGTCGGCCTTGCGATTGTCCTGTTGATTTACCGCAACTGGCAAGGCATAGACATGGATCATATCAGCATAATGAAGTGGTAGAGCAGAGACGATGACGGAATACGCATTCTTAATACCCTTACTGCCGCTTTTCGCGTTTGTGATGATCGTCTTTCTCCTGCGGTGGAAGGAGAAAGTCTCTGCCGGTTTCTCCATTGCGATGATCGTGATCTCGTGGCTGATGTCGGTGGTGGTGCTGATCGAGACGATCGGCCGTCACGGCGCGCCATACGAGGCCTACTACACCTTTGTAAGCTTCACCAACTTCCATCTTGAGATCGGTATCCTGGTTGACGCTCTTACGGCAATCATGCTAATGGTGGTAACGACGGTCGGCGCCTGTGTTGAGATTTACTCCATCGGCTATATGAAAGGCGACCGGCTCTTCAGCCGGTTCTTTGCTTACCTGTCGCTGTTTTTGTTTTCCATGTTAGGGCTGGTGGTGGCCAACAACTTCTTTATGATATTCATCTTCTGGGAGCTGGTTGGACTCACGAGCTATCTGTTGATCGGGTTCTGGTTTGAGAAAAAATCGGCCGCTGACGCCTGTAAAAAAGCTTTTATCACCACTCGCACCGGGGATTTGGGATTTTTAGTCGGACTGTTTATGATCGGCGTCTATTGCGGCACGTTCAACTATGGCGGCGTCTTTGACAGCGTAGCTTCCGGCGTCATACCGGCGGGCATAGTTACCGCCATGGCTATATTTGTCTTTTGCGGTGCAGTCGGCAAGTCGGCCCAGTTCCCGCTTCACGTCTGGCTGCCGGATGCCATGGAAGGTCCCACGCCGGTTTCGGCCCTGATCCATGCCGCTACCATGGTAGCCGCCGGCGTCTACCTGGTGGCGCGGTCGATGAACATCTTCGTGGCATCCGCCGACGCTTCCCTGGTCGTAGCCGTCATTGGCATCGTGACTTCGTTCATAGCCGCCTCCATCGCCCTGGTGCAGGTGGATATCAAGCGCATTCTGGCCTACTCAACCATCAGTCAGCTCGGCTACATGATCATGGCTCTCGGCCTGTACGGCTACGACACTGCCCATCACCACCACTCCGCCGGGTACATGGCCGGTACCTTTCACCTGATGACCCACGCCGCCTTTAAGGGTCTGTTGTTTCTCGGGGCCGGGTCGGTGATTCACGCCGTGCATACCAATGACATCCGCGAGATGGGCGGGCTGTCGCAAAAGATGAAGATTACCAGCCTGACTTTCATAATAGCCTCACTGTCGATTGCCGGGATATTCCCCCTGTCGGGGTTCTGGTCCAAAGACGAAATTGTCGCATCGACCGTTAACCATCCGGTGTTTTTGGTTGTGACGCTTCTCATTGCCTTTATGACTGCTTTCTATATGTTTCGCCTGTGCTTCCTGACTTTCTTCGGGGAGCCGCGCGACCAGCACCGCTTCGACCACGCACACGAATCTCCGCGCGTCATGACCTGGCCGCTGATCGTTTTGGCCTTTCTCTCAATTTTCGCCGGATGGATCGGTATTCCGTGGCTGCATCACGGGTTCTCATGGTTCCTCTACCAGGGAAATCCGCCCGAACATACACCGTCATGGGTGCTGATGATCATCTCTACCATCGTCGGAGTGTCCGGTATCGGCTTAGCCTACCTCATCTACTATAAGAAGGCCATCTCGGCGGAGAAAATAGGCCACACGTTCCGACCTATCTACACGCTGCTGTTTAACAAGTATTACTTTGATGAGATATATCAAAAGCTGATTATAGACCCGATTATGGCATTCGCGCGGTATATGTGGACGTTTGACGCCCGCGTTATTGACGGAGCGGTCAACGGCACCGCCTGGGCGACCATCCTCTGGTCGGACATCAAGGAGTGGTTTGACACCTGGATTGTCGACGGCGCCGTCAACGGAGCCGGCTGGCTTGTCCTGCAGTGGTCCCATCTGCTGCGTTTCACTCAGACCGGAAAAGTGCAGTTTTATGCCCTTTTCATAACGATGTTTGCGGTCCTGTTCGGCCTGACGAAAGTCGAGTTTGCCTCGGCGACGTACACCTGGCCGAAAATGACCGTCATATTTCTGGCGGGTCTGCTTCTTTTGGCCCTTGTGTCCCGCGCGATTACGGCGCGAGAAAAGGCACGGCAGAACAGCAAAGAAGAGAACAGATTGTGAGTTTGGAGGATAGACCTTAGTATGGATTTTCCTGTCTTAAGTTCGCTGGTATTCGTTCCCGTGATGGGGATGGTGGCGGTGATGTTGATTCCCAAAATGAATGTGGGAGCGATACGGTGGACCTCCCTTATCGTCAGCATCTTCCCCATGCTGGTATCGTTCTGGATAACGTGGGACTACTTTTTCAATCACTGCGGTTCAGCGGCGATGGCGTACGTGGAGGGACCCTACGACTGGATTCCGTCTTTGAATATCCAGTACTACCTCGGCGTCGATGGCATTTCGGTGCCGATGCTGTTTCTGACCGGCCTGTTGACCACCCTCTCCCTGCTGGCATCGTTTAACATAAAAAACCGAGTGAAGGAATACTTCGCCTTTTTCCTGCTGCTGGAAGCCGGGATGATGGGCGTGTTCGTGTCCCTGGATTTCTTCCTCTTTTACGTTTTCTGGGAAGTCATGCTGGTGCCGATGTATTTCCTGATCGGCGTCTGGGGCGGCCCGCGCAAAGAATACGCCGCCATCAAGTTCTTCCTCTACACTTTGTTCGGTTCACTCTTCATGCTGGTCTCGATACTGATCCTCTACTTCACCTCCGAGCCCCACACCTTGAACATGATGACCCTCATTGAGACCTGCCCGACTATAACGCACACGCTGCAGATGGTTTGTTTCATCTTTTTCTTTATTTCGTTTGCCATCAAGGTCCCGGTCTGGCCGTTCCACACCTGGCTGCCGGATGCGCACGTGGAGGCGCCCACAGCCGTCTCGGTGATTCTGGCCGGCGTCCTGCTGAAGATGGGAACCTACGCCATGCTCCGCATAAGCTGGCCGATGTTCCCCGACGCGCTGCGGACGCTGTCGTTCTGGATCGCCGTGATCGGAGTGATTGGCATCATTTATGGCGCACTGGTGTCGATGGCACAGAAGGACCTGAAAAAGCTGGTGGCCTATTCATCCGTTTCGCATATGGGCTTCTGTATGCTGGCGCTGGGTGCCTTTTCGTCGGTCACGGCGATTGCCGGATGTATGTTCCAGATGGTCTCCCACGGCCTTATCACGGGAGCTATGTTCCTTCTGGTCGGCGTGCTGTACGATCGCGCCCATACTCGTGAGATTGCCGCCTTCGGTGGGCTGGGCTCTAAGATTCCGGTTTATACGGGAATAATGATGCTGTTTTCCATGGCTTCACTGGGACTTCCCGGTATGTCGGGTTTTATATCTGAGTTCATGATATTTGTGGGTGCCTTTGGCGTGCTGAGCAAGGTGCTGGTGGGAATCTCAGTGCTGGGCGTGGTGCTCGGCGCTACGTATATCCTCCGCATGGTCCAGAATATCTTCCTCGGCGAATTTGACACGGCCCGCTGGGGCGGACTGACGGAAATCAACTTCCGGGAGATTGTCTGCGTGGCTCCGCTGGCGGTGCTGACCATTGCCATTGGCGTTTATCCCAAGCCGCTTTCGATACTGATGAAAGCCACCCTGGAGAACCTTGTAACCTTGATGGCCCGATAAGATGGAATGGCAGCTCCCTGAATATAACCTGCGGATGATGCTCCCGGAGATTTTCCTCTTTCTCTGGGCGCTGGCCGTCATGACGTTTGATCTTTTTACCAAACGGAAAACAGGCTCGGCGGTCGGCTACCTGTCCCTTTTGGGACTGCTGATTACCGGCTTCATCCTGAGCTTGACCGGTTATGGTCGGGGCTTCACCACGATGTTCTTCAACGACCCGATGTCGCTGTTTTTCAAGATCATTTTCCTCGGGGCGGCTTTTATGGCCATCGCCAGCTCATTTGGCATCACCAAGCAGAAGATCGTCAATCACCGCGGGGAGTACTTCGGCTTGATCTTGCTCTCGACCGTTGGAATGATGTTTCTGTCTTCCTCTAACGAGCTACTGTCGCTTTATATTGGTCTGGAACTAACAACCATTCCGCTTTTTGTGCTGGCGGCCTTTTTCAAGGATGACAAACTCTCCGTTGAGGCCGGGATCAAGTATTTCGTCGTGGGTGCGTTTTCATCGGCTCTCTTGTTGTACGGCCTTTCATTCCTGTACGGCCTCTCCGGCACCACTGACCTGGTTCAGATGAAAATCAACCTGGCCATAACCCACCTGACTTTCAAGAACATCGGTCTTATCCTCTCTCTGGCGGTCGTGCTGCTGGTAGCCGGGATCGGCTTCAAGCTGGCCCTGCCGCCGTTTCATCAGTGGGCGCCGGATGTCTATGAAGGGTCTCCCACGCCGATTGCTGCCTTCCTATCGGTGGGCTCCAAAGCAGCCGGGCTGGTGGCTTTTGCCAAAATCTTTCTCATTGGTCTCTCAGCATTCCACGGCCCTGAGATGGCCCCTAACGACTGGGGGAAGCTGGTTGGCCTGCTGGCCTGCCTGGCGTTGATCATAGGAAATGTCTTGGCCATTCGCCAGAGCAATATCAAGCGGATGCTGGCCTATTCTTCTATTGCTCATGCCGGGTACATTATGATCGGCATGGTGGCCATGAACGAACTGGGGATCGCCTCGGTTGGATTTTATCTCTTTGCCTACCTGTTTGCGAATATGGGAGCTTTCGGTGTGGTGGCCATTTTTGAGGACAAGAGCGGGTCGTGCCAGATTGCAAGTTACGCCGGCCTGTCAAAGACCTCGCCTTTTTTGTCCATTTCAATGACCGTGTTCCTGCTCTCTTTGGTTGGCATTCCGCCGCTGGCCGGCTTTCTGGCGAAGTACTATGTCTTTGCCGCGGCCATTAAGGTCGCCGGCAGCGACCCCGCCTTTAGCTGGATGTACTGGCTGGTGGGAATAGGGCTTTTAACCGCCGTCTTTTCCCTCTACTACTATGCCAACGTCATAAAGGAAATGTACTTCTCAGCCGAACTTTCTCCATACAGGATCAGTTTCTCGGCGCCGGCGATGTCGGTGTTACTGATCGGCCTGATCGGTGTTTTTCTCTTCGGTCTGTATCCGGAACCGATCCTGCAATTTGCCTCAAAGATGTCGTTGGTGTTTGGGTTTGTTCAGTATTGAGGGGGCGGGAAAACTTGATTTTTGCGGAATTGAGCATTACCATCATCGTGCACTTCGTCATTAGTATAGAACGATTATGTTGAGCGCAAATAATATAGTAGCTGTTGTCAAACGACATTTTCTTTCCGGCGTCCTGGTCGTTGTTCCGATTATTCTGACCTATATTGTGCTCAAATTCCTCTTCGAAGCGATCGACGGCATTCTGCAACCGATAATCTATAAAATTCTCGGATACTACATCCCCGGCCTCGGAATTTTTACCACCTTCCTGGTCATAATCTTAGCCGGTGTTTTGACTCGCAACTTCATCGGCGCCTGGCTTTATAGAAAGGGCGATCGGCTGTTGGTTCGCTTGCCGATTATCCGACCACTCTACTCGGCCGCCAAGCAGCTACTGGAAGCGGTAACCATGCCCTCGACGAGGTCCTTTAAGGAGGTAGCCCTAGTCGAGTACCCCCGCCGGGGCATCTATGCCCTCTGTTTTATCTCAAAACGGGTGGACCTGGAGATCAACGGAGAGACAAGAGTATTCGTTACCGTGTTCGTTCCCTCCACACCGACGCCCATCTCAGGACTGGTGATTATGGTGCCGGCTGACGAGGTGATACCGGTCAACATGACCGTGGAGGAGGGAATCAAATTCCTTGTTTCGGGCGGCGTAGCCTCGCCGGAACTGATAAGGAGCGCCACTATACAGGCAAGACATGATAAACAAGAGGTAGCGCGTGAAACTTGCTAATCTTTTGATGGAGCGCCGCATTAATATCAACCTTCAGGCAGGCACCAAGGAGGAGGCAGTGCACGAGCTGCTGGATATGATAAAACGGGAAGGGGTGCGGCTTGATTTTGAGGCGATTGAAAGGAGTATCTGGGAGCGCGAAGAAGTGGAAGATACCTCCTATGGCCGGGGGGTTGCCTTTCCTCATGCGCGGACCGACGCCGTTGAGGAAATGTACATCCTTGTCGGCATTTCAAGAACAGGGCTCAAAGACAAGACTCCCGATGGTATCCCGGTGCACATGGTCAGCCTGCTTTTGACCCCCTCCACGATTGCCAAGCTCTACCTCCAGACACTGTCGGGGCTGGCCGCCTTTACCCGCCTGGAAGGAACTCTGGACAAACTGCTGATGATCACCCATGCGCGGGATTTGATCAAGCTGATTTCCGACGCCAATGTCGTTGTCGACAAAGAGCTGATGGTGAAAGACGTGATGCGGCACGACGTCGCCACCGTCACCCCCGATGACACTCTCAAGGACGTCGCCAACAAGATGTTTAGCAACCGCCTGTCGGCCCTGGCGGTGGTGGATGAAAACGGCAAACTCCTCGGCGTCATTAGCGATCGCGACTTGATCAAAGCCGCCCTGCCCGACTATCAGGCCCTCATCTCAAACCTCAATTACTCCTTGGACGTCGAACCGTTTGAGGAGTTGTTGAAGCGAGAGGACAAGATCAAGGTTTCCCAGTTGTTCCGGGACGAGTACGAGGTAACCACGCCGGAAACGCGGATTGTGGAAGTTGCGGCGATGATGATTTTCAAGGACGTGAGAAGAGTTTTCGTTACTTCTGAGGACAATCTGGTCGGTGTCCTGTTGCGCAAGGACATTGTCAACATGATCATCCGGGGCTAACAGGCAAGTGTGTTTTATTTAGTGAAACGTCCCCGGGTATACCTCAAGTCTTCATGACACTCCCCTCCAAAAAATACGATATCGACCACCGTCTGTACTTCATCCTGGGGCTGACCCCTCTGATATGCCTGCCGGGGCTGTATATGGGGCTGTTTTCGGTCCATCTTGAACCCCTGGTAAACGTGATTATCTTCGGTATTGCCATCTTCGGAGCGGCCTTTGTCATCTCGTGGGCGGCGGAGGCAGCCCAGATTGACATCTCTGAGTCGCTGGCGGTGGCCATTCTGGCCCTGTTGGCAGTTATGCCGGAATATGCCGTCGACTTTGTCTTCACCTGGAAATCAGCCCATGACCCCACGCAGGCTCATTTCGCCATTGCCAACATGACCGGCTCCAACCGGCTGCTGGTTGGGTTGGGCTGGCCGGTGGTTTTGTTCCTCTATATCCTGGCCAAAAAGAAAAAGAAGATAGTCTTAGACCAATCCCAGCGAGTAGAGATATTCTACCTGGCTATGGCCACGCTCTATTCGTTTACAATTCCCCTGAAGGGAAGCCTCACTCTCATCGACACCGTCATTCTGGTCTCTCTTTTTGCTCTGTATGCCAGGCGGGCGGCCCAGATGGAAGTTCAAGAACCGGAGCTGGTGGGGCCGGTCAAGATTGTGGCCAATATGAATACTGCCGGACGGCGTATCGTTACGGTCTGCATGTTTCTCTTTTCCGGCGCCGTCATTTTCTTTGTCGCCGAGGGGTTTGCCATGTCCCTGGTGGCTATGGGCCGAGAGTTCGGGATAAACGAGTTCCTGCTCGTGCAATGGCTGGCCCCGATCGCCTCCGAGTCGCCCGAGTTTATTATCGCTGCAACCTGGGCGATGCGCGGTAACGCCGGTTCGGCCTTAAGGGTATTGATCTCGTCCAAAGTGAACCAGTGGACTCTCCTTATTGGTACGATTCCTCTGGTTTTTGCCATCTCCGGTGGAGCAGTGAGACCGTTTGTGTTTGACAGCCTACAGAACCATGAGCTGTTCCTGACCGCGGCGCAGTCGTTGTTTGGGGTGGCAGTGCTGGTAAATCTGAGGCTCAGCCGTGGCAACGGGCTGCTTTTGTTCGTTTTGTTTACCAGTCAATTGATCTTTGAGAAAATCAGGATGGAGGTGGCTGCAATATACATCCTGCTGGCGATAGTGTATCTTATCAAGCACCGACAGTGTCTGATACCGGCTGCTCGGACGGGGCTTGGCCTGAAAAAAGATTAGCCTTTGGAGCGCAGGGTCTCTAGTGCTTCGTTTTCTCCCGAAAGCCTATGCGCGGGAAGGGATTGACAATAGAAGTGGCGATATTATTCAGGTGGCCGTTGATCCTTTTAAGATGCCGTACATAGAGAGCCAGCACAACGGCATCTTCCGTCGGTAGAGATCTATTCGTGTTGTTCTGGGTAATGATATCTGAAACTATCTTGTCACTTTTCTTGGCCGTGACATTCTCTCGTTGCATCACGGAGCGCCCCAACTCCTTATCCTGCTTGGCCAGAACTTGTATAACCTTCGGGAAGTGATCCCTGATGGTATCTTCGATTTCGGTCAGTTCCTTCTCAAAGGGCCCGGCCTTCAGCCTGGCGGGGTGCTTCATGGCCAGTTCGGCGATGTTCTTAGTGTAGTCGCCGATACGTTCGACATCGATCACAATCGAGACCAAAACCAGCCCCGGAACGACATTCTGTGTTCCGGCAACGGTCAGATGGGTTAGAACATTGCGTCGCACCTCGCGCTCGTACTTGTTAATTTTGCGATCGGTTTGATGAATATTAAAGGGAAGCTCCGCCGTGTCTTTCAGGCGCAAAGTTTCGCTCGAGGCCAGAAACATCTTGTGGTCGAATTCGAGCATAGTCAGCGTTGTATTATAGGCGGCATTGAGCAGGTTCTCAGAACTGAACAGCTCTTTGAATTTCTCGAACATTTTTCACTCCCTTGCTAATCCAGGAAAAACAGTATTGCTGCCGGTATAATAAAAAACACCACGGCAATATACAACAGCGGAATTATCTTTGTCCTTTGAGTAACCTCGGCCAGCTTAGTTGCCAGCCAGATGGGGATCTTCTTGAGAGGCCAGAAGATCAGGATTCCATAAGTGTTGAAGATCAAGTGGGCAAAAGCCACCCCGACCGCTTCATGTGATCCAATGACAAACGCAGCCAAAAAGGCGGTTATAGTTGTTCCAATATTGGCGCCCAACATGTACGGGAAAACCTGACCAAGGCTCAGAACGCCGGCCCCGATCAGCGGGATGACGATCGAAGTGGTGATCGATGACGACTGCACCAGAAACGTCAGGAAAACACCGAGAAGAAAGCTCAACGCGGGCGTTCTGAAAACGTAGCGCTGAAAGAACCTCTCAACCCGCGCCAACACCAGTGACTTGAGGACTCGGACAATATAGCGCAAAGCGACAAACAACATCAGCAGAGCCACGACAATGGTCAGCCAGGCAGTGTCGCCGGTCAGATGCACGATCTGGTTTGCCACCGGCTTGGTAATGAGCGCCAGCGGGGAAGCGAACTCCAGCCCGCCGAACCCGGCAAACAGATGCTCCGCCTGTTTGGCAGCGTGACCGATCAGGTTAAAAGAGATCTGCAGAGGCAACAGGACAATGACGGCGCAGACATTAAAAAAGTCATGAACCATAGAGCCGGCAAAGGCGCGCTTGAATTCCTCGCCCCGGGAGATATGCGCCAACGATACGATGATATTCGTGATGGAGGTGCCGATATTGGCCCCCATAACCATGGGGATAGCCGCCTCAAACGGCAGCAGCCCCGACCCAACCAGGCCGACAACGATAGACGTCGTCGTGGAAGAGGATTGAATCAACGACGTACCGAGGATGCCGATAGCGAGACCGACCAGAGGGTTTGCCGTTGTCTGAAAGATGGTCTCGGCAAAGTCGCTGCCCAGCAGCTTGACCGCCACCCCCAACAAGGTTATCGAGAGGATAAAAAAGTACAACAGGGCGGCAATGGCCGCCAGCTTCAGGAAAAGGAGATCAGCGGGTCGAGACAGGAACCTGACCCGTTTGACGGAACTTGGCTCTTCAGACATACCGAGCTGCTATTACTATTAGAGCCTCTCTCATGAATTGGCGCCAATATATACCCCCCTACACAAGGGTCAAGCCAAAAACACCGCTTATTTCTCCGAAATTCTCTCGCTCGCAAGCCAGATCACAGAAAATCTGAAAACCCTGACCATAACGTGCTGCCGGCGCTGCCCACAAATATGTTGAACCGGTGGCAATAATTGTATATATAAAATTGCTATGGAAGAGCAGTTTATCGGCAGCTACAGAGTGCTCAAGAAAATCGGGGAGGGGGGGATGTCCAAAGTCTACCTGGCCGTTCACCAGGACGTGCCGAACCTCAAGGTTATCTTGAAAATACTCAGCGATCCCCGCCTGGGGGAACGGTTCAGGCATGAAGCCGACAAGCTGGCGCTGCTTGACGGCCACCCCAGCATCTGCCGGATTAAACACTTCTTCAGCCACGGCGAGGACACCGTCATCGCCATGGAGTACATCGAAGGCATAACGCTCGAGGAAAGGATCAAAAGCGAAGGGGAACTCTCCACCGAAGAGTCGCTGCAGATCATCAGTGATCTTCTTGATATTCTGGAGTTTGCTCACCAGAAGGGAATCTACCATCGCGATATCAAGCCGAGCAACATCATGCTCGACAAGAAGGGGCAGGTGAAAATTATCGATTTCGGTATTGCCAAAGCGGAAACCGACCCCAATCTGACCCTCGCCGGCACTGCCTGTGGGACCCCGGCCTACATGGCCCCGGAGCAATTTACTCCTACTCAGGATACAAATTATGCGCTCGTTGATATCTACGCCGCTGGAACCACACTGTATGCTATGTTGACAGGAGAGTGCCCCTTCAAAGGGGACAACGAGTTTGCCATCCGTGACGCCAAGCTGTTTTCAGATGCCCCCAAACCGCGTTCTCTTAATCCGAATATCCCCAAGCCAGTTGAAGAGATCATAATGAAATCCTTGACCAGAGAACCGGCGGAGCGTTACCAATCAGCCAGTGAGATGCGAGCCGCCCTCGACGCGACACGCCGTACGGCGAAAGTGGGCGTTCCTAGCGGACCGCCAGATATGACTATTGATGTACGCACTGCTCCCCAACGGAAAACCCGAAAGCCGCTGTTAGCCGGTGTCGCCGTCATCGTTTTGGCTCTGGCGGCGTTTGTGGCATACAAGTTCTGGCCGTCGGATAGCGAGAAGGGCGAGGCAGCCAAGCTCGACACTATAGCCGTGGTAGAGGCTACCACCGATGAAGGGCTTGATATTTCGGGGATTCCTGTTATCCCCGCCACCGGAACTATTAGCATCAGCGTCACACCGTCAGGCGATATTTACGTTGATGACAGCCTTTTGGGTAAAGGAGCGACGAGTCGCTCGCTGACGTGTGATACTGGCATCCATATTATTCGTGTAGAAAACGAAAAAGCGACCAGAAAAGTGCGCCATGATACCGTTTCGTTGGCGGCCGACCAGGTCTTGACGCGCAACTATGGGTTCACTATCCCCAGGCCCCCGGTCGACACAGCTGAACCGAAGCCGCTCTTAAGAGAAGTGGCTGTAGTTTCCAACCCGCGGGGAGTAAAGGTATTCATCGACGGAGAGCTTCAGAAACAAAAGACACCCTATACCTTCAAGTTTACGCCGGGTGAGCACGTCATCAAAGTGAAGTCAACCATAAAAGGAGAAGAGGTGGAACAAGAACGCACTATCCAGGTAGGGAAAGACGGCCCTGATAAAGTTGTCTTTGATTTTGAGAAATAATGCTTTTAAGGAAGGTGTTGATTCACTATCTTATCGCAGGAGAGAAACAACGAGTCTCGTGTTAACAAGGAGTTGATATGAAAAAGTGCAACAGATCTTTCGGCCTTGGCCCCATTGTTTTGCTTGCCGTCTTGACGATTGGGCCTTGCGTCACGACTGCTTTTGCTCAGGGAGAAGCGAAAATCGTAGACGTGCTGGCTGATGCCCTCAACTACTACAACGAGGGAGATTTTGACAAGGGAATCAGTGTTTCCAAAGCCCTTTTTGAGCGGGCTGATTTGATTCCCCAGGATAGCATCGCCATATACGAGGTTTTGGGCATCTTGACCTATGCCAAGGGGGATGACTATCACAAGCGGTCGTTTGCTTACCTTGACAAGATTTCCGGCGTCGGCCCTTGCATCATTCATCTCCCCCGCGAATTCTGGCCTTCGGAACTGCGTGACAAATGGTACGGAATCCTGAAGGCTAAGGAAAGCCTCACCTGCCCCGAGGAAAGCAAATCCGACATCAAGACCATTGCCATCATGGAATTTGACAATTTTTCGATCGGGAAATACCAGAAGGAACTGGGGCCGATCGGCAAAGGGCTGGCGGACTTTTTTGAGCACGATTTCCGCAAGATCAGCACCATCAGAGTGGTCGAGCGCGACAAGATCAATTTCGTTCTCAAGGAGTTCGAACTGCAAAAGTCAGGGGCGGTCGACCGATCGACGGCGGTCCGGGTTGGCAAGATCCTCGGCGCCAAGTACATGGTTTTCGGCAGTATCACCCAGCTTGACGATAAACATACCCGCATGGTGGTTCGAGTCGTCAGTGTAGAGACGTCGGAGATCATCGCTTCCGTTGATAAAGAGGCGAAGCCGGATTACTTTAAGATGGAAAAGGAGCTTGTCGAAGAGCTGGCCAAGAAGCTTGACATCACCCTGAGCGACGACATCAAGGCTCTGATCAAAGAAGGCGGCACTGAGTCTCTCAACGCGACGACCTTCTACTCCAAGGGACTTGAGTACATGGACCGGTACGACTACAAGAAAGCGTACGAATTTTTCAAGAAGGCATACGACCTCGATAACAGCTTTGTCGAGGCAAAACGAAAAATGGAAATCTACCAACCTCTGGCCAGCTAAAGGTGGTTTGATAGTCTGACATACTCTGAGAGGAAAAAATGTTGATAAGAGCCATGATATGGCTGCTGTTGGCAGCGCTGGTGGGCGGGTGTTCTCAGAGCCTGTACAAGCAGGGTCGCAAGTACCTTGATAAAGGCGAATACGACCCGGCCATTGAGGCTTTCTACGAGGAAATAGCCGCCAACCCGACTTCCGCCGAGGCCTGGAGGGAGTTGGGCGTCACCTACTACGAAAAAGGCAATCTGACAAAAGCCGAGGATGCCCTCAAGCAGGCCAACCAGATTCGGCCGGACGCTCGAATCCACCTGTACCTCGGCTTGATATACGAGAAGCAAGAGGACCTGGGCAAGGCTATCAATGCCTACACTACCTCGTTGAGTCTGCAACCCAAAGGTAAAACGGCCTCCATGACGCGAGCCCATATAGACCGGTTGATCTCCAAGAAGCTTGAGGTTGATGCTTCCGCGGCAGTGGAGAATGAGTCGATTATCGATACTGACACCATTCCGGAAAACACGATCGCCGTGGCCAACTTCGACGGCTCCTACCTTTCACCTGAACTGGCTCCAATCGCCCACGGACTGGCCGAGTTTACTTCGATTGACCTGGCTAAGGTGCACTCGCTCACAGTTGTTGAGAGGCTCAAGTTAGACATGATCTTGAAGGAATTGGAGTTGAGTGCCTCCGAATACGTCGACCCGGCCTCGGCTCCGAGGATGGGACGGCTGATGGGAACCCGGAGACTGGTTACCGGATCGGTGGTGAGCATCGGAGAGGATGGTCTCAAACTGGATGCGGCTGTCGTGAACACGGTTGACAGTTCCACCCTGCGTCCACAGGGCGTCGAAGGCAAGCTGGAGAATTTCTTCAAAGTGCAAAAGGAGTTTGTGTTTGGGATTCTTGACGAGCTGAGTATCACACTGTCCGCCGAGGAGCGCGACGCCATCAAGGAAGTCCCCACCGAATCATACCTGGCCTTTCTGGCCTACTCCCGGGGATTGGACTACAGGAACCGCGGTCCGGAGTGGTTCGGTGCAGCTGAACAGGAGTTCGCCTTAGCGGTCCAGTATGACAGGAACTTCCAGCAAGCCAACCAACAACTGCGAGCCGTTACCGATATGCAGGCCGCCGGGGTTGACTATCAGGAGTCGTTTGACCGCTTTGAAGGGTCGGTAAGGCGGCAGAGTGACCGTCAACGCCCGTCGAACGGTCTGGATTCTCGGCTATCGTCAGTAGCTCAGAACTCCGGTACTATTCCGGGCTCGTCGGGTGACAGCTCGGTCGATCCTGTGGACGAGCCTGGCAATACTGGAACTATCACAATAACAGGTGATCTCGATGCGCAGTAACGGCAACACCAATAAAATCGGATTTATTATCATCGGCTTAGTCATCTTTTTGGTGGCTCTGTCGCCGGTTTACGGTCAAATCGAGTATGGCCGCCCGACCTCCGGTGGCACCCAGTTCTTTTACAGCCACTGGAGCCTGGAAGACAGCAGTGGCACGACAGAGATCAACCAACTGACCATTCCGGTGAGGGGCTTTATTCCGATTCGCGACAACCTCGAAGCGCTTTTCTATGTCGCCCACTCGTCAAATGATTTTGAATATTCCAACGCTGAGTCCAGCCTTTCGGGACTGGGTGACGCACGGCTACAGCTCAATCGCTCTTTCAGTGATGACCAGCTTCTTTTGAGTGTTGGCGTAAGTCTACCCTCAGGCAAAAAGAAGCTCAACCGTGACGAAGAGTTACCCGTTCTACGGGTGCTGTCGCAGAATTACCTCAGTTTTCCCATGCGCTGCTTCGGTAAAGGGTTTGGCTTCAATGTCCTGCTCGGCGGCGCGCAAATGCTTGGAGAACTGCGGTGCGGAGCCGGGATCATGTATCAGTACAACGGAAGCTACTCGCCGTATCAAGACACCGGCAAATACGATCCAGGGGACTTCATCAGCGTCAATGCCGGAGCCGACTGGCAAAAAGAGAAAATGACGTTCACCTTTAATGCCGTCTTCACCGCCTATGCTGATGACCAATTCGAGGGAAACAAGGTCTTCGCACAGAGTACGCAGCTCGGCCTGAACCTCGCCGCTGCATATGACGGTCGGGGTTATGATGTCAGCGCCGGTATCGGCTATCTTCTTCGCGGGCGCAACACGTTTTATGATCCAGATAAAGGCGACAGAGAGGGGCACCTTTTCGGCAACGAGTTTGAGATTCGCGGATATCTGACCCGGCATTTACAACAAAGCTGGTATGTCACCCCCTCGGCAGAGCTTAAGCTTGTAGGCGCTAACGACCTGGGCTTTGGCAGCTCGACGATATTTGGCTTCGGCGCTGGCGTGGGACGAACGTTCAGCGAGCAGGTCGGTATCAACCTCGGCGGCAAGTATTTTATCGGTAACGCCGACGGCGGCGCCATCGACCTGACCGGGTTCCAGTTAACGGCAAGCCTGACGGCGAACCTGTAGGAAGGGGCATGAGTATGAAAAAGTTGCATAGACATAAGCACTTGGGCTGTTTTCTTGGTGTCGTTCTGGCGATACTTATTCTTTCCGGCTGCTCACAGAAGGGAATCAACGACGACGCTGCGCCCTCGATTGCTCTACACATGAAAGTAACGGAACCGGCTTTCATTGAGCTAGTGAGTCAATTCTGGCTGATCGTCACCGGGCCAGGTATGGATAGCATCCAGACGGAGCTAACGCTTAGCGGTGGACACCTCGAAGGAGAAGTTGATGTTCCTGCCGGCAGAAAGAGAAAATTCGAAGTCCAGGCACGCCAGGCACGTGACCAATCAAACCAACTCATCTACCGCGGCAGCACCACTATAGATGTCGAACCCGGCGAGACAATAGAACTGACGATCAATCTCTACCCGGTCGTCCCTCTGGTCAAGCTCTCCCCCCGTTTCCAGGAGGTTGATCCCGGTTCCCCTTGCAGCGTTGACGTGAAAGTGTTCAGGATAAGAGACCTTTATGGGATCTCCTTTAAAATCCATTACGATGGATTGTTGGTCTACCCGGACAGTGCTGTTTTGGCAAATGATCTGGACCCCAACGTCATCATGCTACCTCCTCAAAATGACCCCGACTCATATTTCTACGCTACCGGTATCACCCAGACGGACCAGGAGAGTCCGATCGTCGACGAAAACGGCTACGCCACCCTGGCCAGGGTCTTTTTCACCTCCAACCGCGAAGTGAGTGGTACAGCACAACTGACCATCGAGGTGACTGGTCTAACTATAATCATAGACACCACAGTTCCTGTGGACGGCATCTTCACTGATGGAAGCCTGATAGAAGTTGGCTGCGATTCGGTCGTTACATTTCCTGACTCGTTACTCGAGGACGCGATACGTCAGACTATCTCTAAGCTCGAAGGTGACATATGCTTGAGCGAAGTGCTGACCATAGACACTCTGTATGCTGACGGCGTTTCTGACGTTCTCCGCATTTCTGACCTCACCGGGTTGTCACACCTGGTCAACTTGAAGTTCTTGGAGTTAGACCTTAATCAGATCAATGACATCACCGAGCTGGTTTCTCTTACGAATCTGGAGATGCTGTTTTTATCATATAATCCCCAAATTCAGGACATCACCCCTCTTTCCGGATTGGTAAACCTGCACATGCTAGACCTGAGCTATAACCACATAACTGATATTCATCCTCTCATTCAGAATGCCTTGAGTGGAGGAATTGGTACGGGAGACGTGGTGCTTCTGATAGGAAATCCTTTAGCGAACACGACCCAATTAGATAGTCTCTGCTTCTTCGGACCAGCAGTATTTTTTGAACCGGATATCAATTGGTGCGAGCCGTTCTTTACCGATCAAGGCCCATGAGGTTCAGCAGCTTTTCTTAAAAGCTATTGCGCTACGGCTACCTACTTCAGCAACATCATCCGCTTAGTTATACTGGCCTTTCCACCTTCGAGCCTATAGAAGTAGATGCCGCTTGCCACCGGCCGGCCGGATTGGTCGGCGCCATCCCAGGTAACCTCACCGTATCCCTTGTCCATGAAACCATCCAACAGGACAGCCACCTTCTGACCCATGATATTATAGACGGATAACGTGACATGACTGCTTTGGGGCAGATAAAACTGGATAAAGGTGTAGGGATTAAAGGGGTTCGGATAGTTCTGAGACAGACTGTACGTTGTCGGCAGACTTGCCGCCGGCTCGTCCAAAAGCGACTCAAACACCCTCATAACACTCGCTTTGCCTTCACTCTCCGGGCAATCGGCAAGCGCCTCATACATCTGTTGGAGGATATTCCCTTCAAACTGTTTCAAGGCGGTCTCATAGTCGACTTTGCCGTCCTGGTTCGCTCGTTTTCCCGAGGCGGTTTGTTGCGCCCAGTTGTTGGTCACGCCGCAGATGTCATCGCCGTCAATCATCCCCGAACCATCAGCATCGGCGTAGACCGAAGCCAACGGCGTCCATTCCGCCGAATCATCAATGGGGAGTGCCAGCTTTACGTCCCAGTCAATGCCGAGATCCCATTCTCTTCTGGAGGGTCCTTGGTTGCCCCAATAAAGCCCCATGGGGAGAATATCTCGTTCATCAACGATGCCATCGTTGTTGGCATCTCCGGGAAAGACTATAACGCCGGTGTAGTTGTAGAATACATATTCCCGATCGAGACGGTGGTTGGCTGAATCGCGAATGCAAGTACGAAGCGTACACACGATAGTGTCGAGAGCTTCCAAATAATCTGAACCAATGGGATAAACAAGAAGCTGATAACGCAGATAAGAATTGTTGCACTGATCATCAAGGCTGCTGCCCTTATGACTACCATAAGAAAAACAACTGTCCGTCAGGCTGCTCTCATTAATAGCCTCATTAAAGCGTATCTTAATGGTGTCATCAATGTATATATACTGGATAGGGCGCGGAACATAGGGTGGTCCAACTGTCAACTGCCGATTGACGACGCTTATCGTGAAACTGTCGCTGACCGTAGCCGCACCATCGGAAGCCTCAATGATCACCGTATAGCTACTGTCCACGTGCTGGTAATCAGGCTCGAAGGAAAAGAGGGCGGTTGTGGCATTGATGTTAGTGAGCACTGCCCCATCGGGGCAGTCCTGACACATAAAGTCGATTGGGTCGCCGTCCGGATCGCTGATGACAATCTCGCATTCATATGTCTGTCCTTCCACCAGAACTGAGTCGTTGCAGATCTCTACAAACTCCGGAGGAAGGTTGAAAGTTTCCACCGTGAGAGTAATCGGTACATGTTGGGGTGAATTGACGGCGTCGTCGGACGAGATTGTGATTGAATCGACGTAGTCACCGGCAGGTAGAGTGACAGTGTCAGCAGTCAGAGTGTCAATGTAAACGCTGTTAACGCTCACGACAACGTCATCGGGGGTATTACCGCCACTCTTGTTAAGATCGAACCAGTCTGAACTCTCTAAGGCAGTATAAGGAATATTGGCACCGCCCACTTCGTAGACATGAAAGCTCTGTGGGTCAGGATTGGGGCCACCTTCCACAGCCTCGAAAAACAGCGTATCCGGTGACACAGCTATCTCTCCGGCCAGAACCACAATCTCAACAAACTCGGTGTCGGCTGTTTCTCCACCACTGGCAACAAACTGAAGGGTATGATTTCCCCGGTCGCCCGCTGTCGGGCTGAGCGTAACAGTGCCCATCACCGGGCTGGTGCCGCACACCTGCTCCCAGGAAACAAAACCGGGAAGATTGAAACCATCGATGCAAATGGTAACGGCATCCGACGAACTGGTGGCTATCATGTCAAAGTGCCTGGTATCTCCGGCAAATACAGTATCGGGACTGGAGTCGGCAAAGAGATCGACGAAGAACGGTTCGCGCGTGTAGATATACTGGGTAACCGTGTAGGACTGTCCCGGATGCAGTGTCTTGGCGTTGCCGGGCTTGTCTCCCCAGTAATAACCGACCCCGCTGTCGAAACCCGATCCGGACGGAACATGCTCGAAGGCGCTATAGAAAAGACCGCTCCAACTTGCGTATTGCAGTTTGTCCGGAGGATTCACGGGCACCGGGAAGGCCGGTCCGTTCACCGAACCGAAAATGCGAAATGCCGGTGACGACGGATCGTCGGTAAACTCAAAACTGAGGAAGTCTGGATAGGCCCACTCGGTAAACACATTCGTGTACGGTCCGTCGGGTATGCGTTCAGCGAACCAGGCTGAATCATTGTCCGCCACCATTAGATCCCAAAGATAGCGAATGCCAATTACGACCGGCTCCTCACCAGTATTGGTTACCGTCGTTGTCACCCGGAGACGAGCATCATCCAGGGTCGAGCCTTCAAGGTCAGTTACCTGAATTATTTTCAGGTCATCACTTTCCAATGACGCCGGCACCTGCCAGGCAGTGGAAAAGCCAGTGGGGCTGGCAGCCCCAAGCGGGGTGATCTGGCCGTAATCACGCAGGTAGCGAACCTTATAGTCAGGGGTTGTCAGTGCGGGGGGATATCCGCTTACATAATCAGTCTTCGAAGTATAGGATCTGACTGTCAGATAACTGGTCGCTGGCCACCCCCAGGCCCCTTCATAGAACAAGGCCCCTCCAAAGAAGATGTCCTGACCCGGTATGGGATGAGTCAGCCCCGTGCGCAAAGTGTAACTACCAAAGTATCCACTATCGTCAGCGGAAATAATCAGATCATAAATGCCGTTTGATGCGGTCAAAACCTGAGCTGACCCTGTGGCTTGGCCCTGGTTCCGGAGCTGCTCCTTGACACTTTTAGCTGCGGCCATGCCTGCTGGCAGATCCGCTTCACCCCTTTTCTCTGCGACGCCCGCGTGCGACGAAACAGGAAGCAGCCGGCTGGCGGCACCGGAGAAGTTCTCAGGATATCCCGCAGATATACTAATGCCGGTGATTAGTCCACAAATCACCACCAACCGAACAAGGTGGCTTGTTACTGTTCCCTTGCCGATTTTCATAAAGCACTCCTTTAGATTATAATAATATAATTTAATATAAGGCGAAACCGGTTAATGTCAATAGTTATATGGGGTTATAACAAATGGTTTATTGTTCGTCACCAAGTGCTGTCCGGCGAGGTTGAGGTTATCCCATAAGTCCGCCGGCATCGCGAGTCCGGCTGCTGCCCGTCAGGAGCCGGGCCTTTGACCGGCCGGACGCCTGGCAATGACGTCGATGGGAGTTAACGTGGTCAGAAATAGCACCTTTCGGACAACCTCTCGTCGTGCGCTGACTCCATCCGAAAGGCGACGTCCACCTAAGGCAGACGCCGTGCACGAAAATAGACTTGCCGTGTATACTATTCTGGCGGGTGTCAGCAACGGCATCAGCCGCTGGCTGCAGAAAATTCAGTCGGGCTTGCAGAAAAAACCGACCATGAAGGCCGGTTTTTTGGTCTCTCGCACAGGCGAGTTGGCTTTATTTGTTCAACATGATGTCCTCTGCTATCGTGGCCGGGAAGGGTTTGTCGGCTGGGATTACGGCCTCGGTCCCCTTGATGAACAGGCCGAAGATAAACAGATACGAGAGTATCTTGCGTCCTTTGCCCTCGGCCGTAATAGGGCCGTCGACACTGGTAATCGCTATCTTCTTGTCCCCTTCCGCCTTGTACGCCCCTTTCGGCTCCAACTCTACGAGGTCAACCTCAATGCGGCCCGGTTTGCCTCTTTTGCCGGCCGGCTGGACTGACTTCACGCGCGCCGCTCCTTTGGCGCCGTCCTCAACCAGCACAATACCACCAACTTCAATGGCTCCATGCAAGCGGATTGGAATCTGATCGTTCGGAGCAAAGTGCTTGGACGAAACCTCCAGCTCAATAACGATCTCTATCTTGGTGCCCGCCGGAAGCTCGATGGCTTGTGCCACCGATGCAAAAACAGCCGATAACATCACCGCCATTGAGACCAAGCACCCTCTCAGCCGATTCTTGTGCATAATCACTCCTACTATCAACACTCGTTTCTACGTTCTTTAAAACCTTGGCAACATCGCTTTCAAGTCTTTCTCAGAACTTACACCAATTGCAGCCCCCAAAGGGAACGCGACAGTACCGTCCAGATCGAAGATGGCCAGCCGCTTTTTTAGCTCGACCTTATCAGTCGATTTTTTGCCCCAGGATTCCTTATGCTGGCCAACGTGTTTCTCATCAAGAGCTATAACAATATGGTCGCCGGCTTGCCAGGTAATGGTAAATTGATCCCCCGGAAAAAGTTGCTGACCCTCCTCCCACTCCCCGGTTTTACCTCCCTTTTTGACGTGAATGTGCACATGATGGTCCTCCGGGCAACTTGTCAGCGTAAAAGTATATGGCTGGCGTTTCTTAATGAAATTATTCGCCTGCGCTAAGTAGGACTTGATGCGCTGGACATCTTCCTGTCGGGTCGGGTCGCCTGCCAAATTTCCTTTTAGTTCCTTCAATTCATTGATGACCGTTGTGCCCAGCAAGTACTCGTAGTCACCCGGTCGTCCTTTAATCTTGGCGACAAGCTCCTCAAACTTGTCACTTGCCTTTTGGACGGTCTGTGTTTCTTCCACAATTTGCTGTCGGGCTGAGGCCGCCTCTGTTAGCGCCTCGCCCATCCCTATCTCCGCTGCGCTCAGGCTTTTGCCGTGGAAGCTCCTATCGTCTTCGACCTGTCTCTCAACGTTGATCCAGGCGCTGTCAGAGGGAAGGAGAAGGACACTCTTGAACAGGTCCCACAGGTTGAGAACCCGCCCGCTCCTGGTAAACAGCTCCGACGCCGAATCATTCTGATGGAACTCATTCAGGGTGGCTTCCAACTCTTCAACCTTTGGCACCAATCGTAGGCTGTTGGTAGTGTGGTCAACGGTGGGCCAGAGGTCCGCGTTCTGGACAACCGCCGTGAGCCTTTTGATTGCCTCTTCAAGCCGATTAAGCTCCACTTTCAACATGTCCTTGTCATAGATGCTGCGAATCTTCTCGGTCGGGACGAGGAATTTGGGGAAGAAACCCCTTACTGTCCAGGCGCCGCGGTACCTGGCATAGGCACCCCTGATAGTTTTGCGGTCTTCTTGCGTGGCGCTGGACCGGCGGCGCGATCCCAGCACGTTGTCCTCAACGTTCGTCGCCCGAGGCAACAGGTACTGAAAGTGGTACAGGTGCGGCAACGAAAATACGCCAACCCAGATCAGACTCAGTATCGCGACATACTTCGCCAGCGTCCGAATTCTCGATACTCTCCGACTGCGTCTGATCGCTTTTAGTATCCAGTAGTATGGTTCCCTAATTCCCACGGGGTGCATTTTGGATGGCGGTTTATAGATCGAGCGGCCAACATCGGTGCCGATCTTCTCTGGTTCCTCTCCGGTGCTTGAGACGAAAAATATCTGAAAATCCAGTGTCCGGCCGACCACAACTTTTAGAAACTCCTTCAGTTTCACCAGGATGTCTCTCACCGCGCCGGCCCAGGTGGAGTTGGATGCAATTTTGTTGCTGGTCAAGACCCTGTCCAAAAACACCTCGTAGTCTTCGGCAAAGAAACGCTCATCCTCAGCACTGATCAAAACGGTCTGGCTCTCGGACGAGAAGCCGGGCAGGATGTCTGCCTTGGTAACCACCAGGGCAACCGGAATCGGCAGCCGCCGGTTCAGCGGCGCCAGCCGTTCCAGGAAGTTCACGAAAGAGGCTGCATGCGCTTGGGTACGCGCCTCGCTTCCCAGCATTTTGGGGTCATAAAAGAACAGAACGCCGTTACAGCCGGACATGAAATCGATCACTTTTTCAGACAGCTCATGCTGCCCCGAGATGGAAACGGCCTGACCGTCATAGTCATAAGTGACAACGGGGATTTTCTTTTTCCGGTCGAGAATGGCATTAAACTGGAGAACCTTATCTCCCTTAGTAGAGTCGGGGAATTTTTTTTCCTCGCGAAGATCGACTACCGTGCCGATGTCGGTCTTCGTTCCCACTCCCCAGATACGGCGGTAGTTGGCCAGAAACTCACCGGCGGTGGCGCCGTCGGTGACGGATATCTGCAAATCCTTGGAGACCTTGCACTCTTCGTTGAGAACGGTAAAATAGACGGTCTTGCCGGAGTTGTCATGGCCATAGAGGCCGATACGCACTCCCGACGGCCACTCGAAGCCGCCGGCAGCGGCAGCGCCCTTTCCCTTGCGTTTGGAAGCGGCTTTGGAGCCTTTTTTGAAGACGCTAAAAACTTTGCCAAACTTCACGACTTGCTCACATCCCTGTCATGCCGCCAAAAGGTTCCCATTCATCTGCCGGCGTCACCTTGTACGGTTTGTGATCGCTTCTCGAATTGATCGAACCGGTTTTGAGCGTAGTCACCCCATTTCATGGGAACGTAAACCGCCAGCAGAATGAAGAAAAGAATAATCAACCCATAATACAAAAAGGCCGGATTGCGCTGGGTAATGACCAGTCTGAAGTACCGCCAACTGAAGAAAACACCCTTGATTTTCCCACCCAGCACACCCAGGGCGGCTTTCACCCGCGACCAGAAGCTTTTCTCCCTCAAGTAATTCCATTCCTTGAGGTAGTGCTCGCACAACCGACTCTTTTGCTTCAGCTTGGTAAAGGTATCAACACGCTGCAAATGAAACTCAAGGGAGGTGCGGTCGGCGATGATGTCCGCTCCCAACTGCTGCCGGCGGCGCGCTAACTCAAGGAACTTCAACGGATCACCCATAGCGGCAAACTGCTCTGGGCTGAGATCGGCTGTTAGACTTTTACCGAACTTGTTCAAGTAGCGGGCGATTTCGCTCAGGAGAAAGGAGTTCAGGCGATAGTTGTCTTTCAGGCTCCCGTCACAAAACAGCAGGGGGACCAGATGGTGTTCAAAGAAGGGAACGTCCTGTTTGACGCCTCGAATTCCCCGGCAGTAGCTGTAGGCACGGTTCGACAGGCCGTCAATATCAGCCTCTGATTCAAAAAAGGTAATCAGCACCTGGGTGGTCAGTTGACGGAGATCAGAACTGGTCAGGGGGGAAAGCTTGATCTTGTCCAGAAAGAATTCATCGAGAGCCACCGCCTTGTCGCGCTGCTTGAGCAGCGCCTGGAACACGGCGTAAATACCGTTATATGTCTGTAAAAAGGCTTCGGTTTCAAACTGGGCATAGCTGCTTTCATACGTGTCAAGGTATCTGAAAAGGTCATCTACGTATGATTTTACAGCAACGTCTTCTTTCATTTTGCAGCCCTGCCTAAACGGCGTAAACGATTAAGTCCATTTTTCCCAGATTTGCAAACTTGTCGGCCTCGCCGGCCCCACGGAAAATCAGGGTCACCTGGCGTACCGACGGTGACCGGAGCATATCCTGAGCCCGCAGAGCCACTTTGTCGCCAAAGGTTACCACGTCAACTTCGACCGGATCCGTTTCGCCCAACCCGCGGGCTTCGTTCATGCCCAGCCGCACCTGCATACTCGACCACTCCGCGGTGCTGAAGAGGTCCTTGTTAATCAGTATCACCGCGTCGGATATGGGGCATGGCTCGGGAACATCGATCAACAAGTAACTGAGCTCTCCTACCCGCTCCAGTCTGCTGCTGCCGTACTCCACTACCCGGTAGGTCCGGCCGTGATACGTCAGGGTATCGGTAGCGACCGCCTGTTCGCCGAGCTGTTCCCGCTTGACCTGCGCCAGGAATCCCATGATCCCCCGCAAATTCGCCATTATGTCGTCTATGGCACGCAGGTGACCGCCCAGATCGGTGTGATTGTATTCGGCCAGCAGAAAGCCGTCAACGGAAGACATGAACCGGCCCACCTCGGAGTTCATTTGCTTGACAAAAAACCTTTCGTTGAGGAAGTCCTTCAAACCCGGCTTGAGATTCAAAAGCGTCGAGAAAACCCGAAACAGTTTCTTAAAGAATGTTACCAGATAAAGTGGATGAAAGGCATTTCTTCCAACGACAAAATCATCCAGCGTCGATGACAGGTGATAGGCGAACTGGTAAATGATCTCCCTGAAAGCAGTTTGCAAACTGGTCTGCTCTCCCGCCAGCGCCCCGCCCGCGGCTATGGCCGCGTATGCTCTTGATGAAAGGGACAGCAAATTCTCCAACCGGTTGCGGTAGTCCACCGCCTTCTGGGTCAGCCGCTCATCGGCGTTCAGGCTCAAGCAGGGAGGATAATAGCCGTCGGAATGAGCAACCTCGCTGCTATCGATACTCACTTCCGCAATTTGCAGGTAACGCGCTTCCGGAAGGTTGGGCGGCTGACCAAGCGCCAAACAGTAGTTGCCGACCAGATACGGTATGCGGGGAAGATCCTCCTTGGGATCGGGCTCACCTACCTGTTTTCTGGCATCAGCATTGACTCCGATATAGACCGGCACTACCGGAGCATCGACTTCCTTTTCTGCCCGGACGCTGCTCTGGTTTGACTCGTTTATCTCGATGATGCTGCCGTCCGGTGTTACCGCCTGGCATCGGATCACTTCCACCCGCAGACGGTTGGCGCTCACCGAAAGGTTGAGACTCAACGCCGGCTTCCCCGAAAACGCCTTTCGTACCAACCCATACTTATCGCCGACATCCAGAGCGTACCATCGAGCTAACTCTTCAAAGTATTTTTCCTGGTCCTTCAGGTGCTGCTGAGTAATCAGCATCCCGTCCTGCCAGTTCACGGAATATAACTGCAAGTCGCTCATTATTTTGCCTCAATAATTACCAAGGGAATTTATGCTCCGTCAATTGCCATGTCAAGGTTAATAGTTACCAATTGTTGCGACACTCCCTGTATACCAGGTTACGATGGTACGTTGTTTGTGTTAGGTGCACGTTCTCCCGAACCAACTCTATTGGGCGTGGTAGACGGGAAGAGCCTGTCCCACAAGCGGTGTGGACCCGCGTAGGTGGCGGCCTCGTGTCGCCACAAACCTTTGTGCTTGGCGGAGACAAGCCCCGCCCCTACGCGACTCTTTCGGCTTTGGGGGCAACCTCGGGACATCTGCCTCGCACTGGGATGGCAGGAGTCAGGGACTCCTGCCCTACAACCAAAGCCGCAACTATCAAACGAATGTGGAATATCCCAGGTACCCCTTCCTATCCTTCCTGCCCAGCACAAGCCCGCGCCTGTCGACCTTAATTGTAATTCGGCAGTCCATATTGTTCGGCATACAGGTACTCAACACCCATTCGAGCTTGCGGCGCTTCGATTTACCCGGCAACAGGTCGTGGACTTCGTCCGGGGATACTCCGAGTACCTGTAATTCATAACTTGAGTCGCGCTCCTTGAATGACCGACCAATCACAAATCCCTCGCCAAGAGCGCTTGAGCTCGACCCTAAATGAGACTGAATGTCATCCGGAATGCTGTACTCGGACTCGACGTTCTCGACGATGCGAAAGTCATACCCGAAGAAATAGCGCAAAACTTTCTCGACGAAAGTGGGATTGCCCGCCCAGAAGTGAAAGCTCGGCATGATCGATACCCAGAACAACGTCTCGCTAATTTCCGGAGATTCCTCCCAGGGAGTGAAGTCAAGCAGCTTCAGGTACCGCAGCAGGTGCGGCAGGTCTACCGCCCCGAACGAGAATTTCAGCGATTGATACATGGCGATGGCATGGTGGCGAATAACGGCGGCATCAAAAGGTGCCATGAAGGCGCGGGAATTCTCTTCCCATTCGCCGGTCCGTGAGGTAACCCCTCCGAGGCCGTAAAACATCTGATAGGGCAAGTAATCAACGGCGCTGGGATATCCCACTTTTAGCACTATCCGGGTATCATCGGTAATGGTTGCTCCCGGCTGTGGGCTCTGCGTTTGAATCTCGCCCCGGTAGTTTTCATATTCTCCCACGGCCAGAATATCGATAGTGTCGACATCTATGCCCATTTTCGCCAGCACGCAGAGCGCTGTAACATAATGAAACGGATTCCGCCGGTTGCAAAAGTCCGGCATTATCTTTTGCTCAGTTAGACTCATTCCTTGACGATCTCAACCTTGAACTGGGTGTTGACCGGCGACCGGGACTTCAAAAAGCTTGTCAGGCGCGTTTGCAGCAGTGAGGTCTCGTCATCGGAATGGAACTCCTCACCGTCGACATTCACCCGCACGACAAGGCAGCGCCTGACGCCCCGACCGGCCCGTTCGACGCCGTTTTCGCAGCTTACGCTCTTTATTCGTGGGTCAAAGGTGCGCGCCCAGTTCGATATTTCTCGGAAGGTCAGAGCTCGGTCGCGGCTGCGAAGTCGGGCTGAGGCTTCGGTGACAACCTGCTCATCAGTTTTGGCCGGGATAGCGCCCGCTGTCGGAATGACATTTTCGACCGCCTCTATTCCGGGGTGCCTTTCATACAGCTCTATGATTTTACCGGCTGCAATGGCATTAGCGCTTACCCCTGCCGTCACGGAATAGCTAACGGAAATGGAATCGGGCGGCAGGTCAATACTGGATGAAAAGTCAAACCACAACACCAACCGCTCGTGGCGCTCTTCAAGTGAATACTGTCTCCCTGGACGGTCCGGCAGAATCTGATGAAGGCCGGTGTATTCGCGGCCGTCGGAATCGACCACACCGGTGATCTCAAGGATGTTGGAGATCGGTTCGGGAAGCTCCACCTCAACCAGCCGGCTACCACCGGTATGTTTGAACAACTTCAATTCGTTCTTGTTGACGGCAATGAAGCAATCAAAGCAGATGTCAAAAGGGGACTGGAGCCTCGACCTGTCCCCGCCCGGCGGGAGGTCTAACCGCATCCAGTAGGAACTCTGACTCAGGGAGCCAATGTCAATGCCGTTGCGGGTCAGCAGTCCGGACAGCTCCTCACTGGGCGGACCCATCTCCCATGTGACAGCGAATGATTCCGGCAACGCCACGAAACTGTCTTCGAGCGGCTTGAAAAGGTCATTGCTGGTTCGCAGTCCGCCCCAGTCTCGCGCCTGGCCACCGGAGGCAATGATCTCCTCGATGCCGCCTGCAAGCCCCGGGCAAAAGCCGCAGTCCTCGTAAAAGGAACCAAAGTGGGAACCGGGGTACCAGCGGGCCCAGCGAAGCTGCTTTTGCGCCTGGGGCGCCGCTTTCAAGAACAGAACGGCGCCGGCAAAGTCCGCCGGCTGGCCATTGTAATCGACGGCGATAAATACCTGTCCCGGGCCACTCGAGGATGCCGGTGAGACCACAGCCGCAGGTTTTGTCCCTTCAGAGACGGGAGACAAATCTATGATCGAGTCGTCAAGCCTCAGGAAGATATGTTTGACCTGTGCGGAAAGCAGCTTCTCGTTTCGCAGCGACGAGAAAAAAAAAGTCTGCCCCCCTTCTCGCTTTTCCTTATAGAAGAATCGCGTATGCGGATCGATCTCCACCACCGGGTCAACCGGCCGACTGCGCATGACAGTGTAGGCGGGCACCGGCCACCTTTTGCTTTCGGGAGCAAGCGACTTTATCAGCAAACCGGTCGCAATGTCCCAGGTGACGTCCACCCTTTTGTCAATTCTGGAAAGCTGGTGGGAATACAACTGCAGGAGGATTCTAACGATCGGGTCCAGCCGCTCGGGAGACTCCGGGATCTGACGATCCCAGGCCCGCAACTGGCGGTGCATGTCAGCGAAAATCTGTTCCGGCGATCGTGACTTTTCCATGTCGATACCTCAGTCTACTGCGTCAGAAACTGCTACCCCAGCATGTAACTGGCTTCAAACTTCTTTTCTTCGCTGCCGTCACGATAATTTCCGCTCACCTTTACAGACATGCCCAGCACATGAGGATGGCTGTTGCTGACGTTTACAAAAGAGACCGACACGTTGTACAGCCGCTTTTCAAACTTGCCAATAGCGTTTCTTAGACTGGCTCTGATGTCAGCTTTGTTGGCCATCACAATATCGGAGAATTCCTTTTCCCAGAGATCGCATCCAAACTCCCGATCAAAAGGCATGGTGCCGATACGGGTGCTCAAAAGCAAACCGATTGAATATGTCAGCGACTGTTTCAGGTCGGTTCGCGGCAGGTAGCCGTCACGAAGGATCAGAGGGAGCGCCAGGTATTCCATCGAACAGGATCAGTTAATTTTCACCAGTGAACCCTTCACGGTAACTATAGCACCGCCTTCCACCGTAGCGTTCAGACCGGCCTTTATATCGTAATTTATGCCCCCTTCGCTTTTCAGATTGCCGCCGGCTTTGATCTCAGTATCCTGGGTACTTTCCACTTTGATCCCTGCCGCCGACTTGAGGGTTATATCGCCACTGGTGCTCTCAATACTTATGTTCTTACCGCTCAGGCTGATATCCCCCTGGCTTTCGATGACGATCTTCGGTCCGTCCAAGGTGAGCGTTATTACGTTGGTGTTGTTTTTCTGGAGGATGACAAGCGCCTCTGAACCCGAACTATCATCGAAATAGATCTCATTGCCGCTTTTGGTGCGGAACAGCTTGAGGTTGTTTTCCGCCCCTTTCCAGCCAACCGGATGGTCAACCGGGGGAATATCTTTGCCGTTGTAGAGGCTTCCCAGTATCAGCGGCAATGTCGGGTTACCCTGCTCGTAGCCGATCAGGACCTCATCGTCCACCTCCGGGAGGCAGAAGAAGCCCTTGTTTTCCCCGGCATGCGGGGTCAGGACGCGCACCCAGATTTCGGGCTCAGCTTTGGAGCCACCCTTCACGTTCCAGTGGAATTTGACCTTTACTCGACCAAGCTGCTCCGGATCGTCGGTGTCAACCACAAGTGCGCTCTGCAGGTCGGTAAACGGCGTCTGGGCAAACTTCCTTTCCGGGAAGGCGAGATCAAGGGGAGTACAGGTAAACGTGTTATGGTATTTTCCACTTTCGTCAAACATGTGCCTGACCGATTTGACCCAGAAAAGACCGTCAAGCCTGTCCATCCCCTTGATCTTGACACAGTGTCCGATTGTCACCGCCGGAATGATCGACTGGCCGTGACAGGTAACCATTTTACCGACGGCGCTCTCCCTCACAAGTTCAAGAGTCTGATCCAAGTCCCCCTGGCTGCCGGACTTCAGACGCGGCGCAAAACTTCCATCCGGGTACATTTTCTTGGAAGCGTCATGCGACACCTTTGACATATCCGACAGCGACGTTCTCAGGGCGCCTGCTGTTTCGCCCTCATAGACCTCCTTCTTGGAGTAGTCATACGCCTGGGAGCCGATCTTTTCCACCCCGGTTCCCAGCCCCATAGCAAAGGCGCCCAGCGACTCGCGCCAGACCAACTCCTCGGTCTCGGAGCTGCCGGCTTTGGCAAGGCTAAACTCCTTTCCATCGTAGAAGGCGAACATCCCGCTGGTCGAGGCCAGCCGCATGACGTACCGGTGATCGGTTTCGCGGTACTGGACGGAGAACTTCAGAGAACCCGGCGTCGATTCAATGGCACCGACGGTGATTTCGTAGTTGCTCAGTATTTCTTTGATGATGTCGCTGGCGCTCTGATCGTGATACAAAGCATTCCGGCGGGCGCCATCCGATGCCACTGTCGGGCTGTGGGCCGTCACCAGCACCGTGTTGAGGCCGTCGATGCTGTTGTCAAGGCTGACCTCGGTTACCACGCCAATGAATTCCAGCAGACAAGCGGGATCAACCACGCCGCCATAAGGGGTGATCGTTACCGAGATCGCTTTGCCCAGAAAGCCCGTATAAGCAGCCGGATCGTCGAAGTCCTTTTCGGTCGAGGCCTTGCCGATCTGTCGAATCCGTACCCTGAGGAGGTGATGGTCGTCTACGAACTGGTCCAATTGGACCGAAGAGACGTCGTGCTTAATCTCTTTGTTGTCTATCCGTATCCGGCATTCCGCCGAGGTCTGAAGTATAGCCATATAGCCCTAACAGGGGTTTTCTCAAGTAGTCTTCACCGGGCAGAGTGCTCCGTCCACCCGGCAAAGACGACTTTGACTATTCTTCCCAACGATTGTCTATCTCGGCATCAGCCACGGTGATCTTGTGACACGAGATTTCAAGATACTGATATATCTGCTCGTCGGGCCGGTCCTTGACGTGCGGGATTACCTCCTCGTACCTGGTGACAAAGCCTTCCTCCCAGGTCAGCTCCTTCATCGTGGCATCGTCGGGATTCTTGAACGTCACCTTACCCGCCTTCCAGTTGGGCTTGCTGGTGTCCATCGCCCAGCGGGCAATATCGACGTTGCCATCTTTATCGGATTCAATCTTGATCTTGATGGTCCCGGCATGGGCGCGGTCGGATGGACGTCCGGTTTCATCGCTGGCAGTGTACAGGTTGTAGGACACTTCGTACACGTTCTTGTACGTAACGCCATCGATCTCGAGAATTGGTCTGCGTGCCATTCTTACACTCCTTAGTACTTGTTAGGTTATAGAACTTGTTGTCGGGTTTCTAATTCGCCCGGCAACTGCCGGACTTCATTCGGAACCCGACCTACTTATACTCCTACCTTACCGTGGGCGGCCGATGTCCACATCTGCCCCGTCCAGGTTGGCCCACGAGGGCGCACACCAACCACAGATACGTCATCATTTCTTCGCCGCCGTCCGCTGACTACTTGTCCTTCACGCTCGTCTGGTTGTCTTCGTTCCAGGCGGTAAACTCGATGTTAAAGGTCCGGGCCGGGTACTTCGGGTTCAGGCTCACCTTGATGTCGATCTCCTGCCGCTTGCGCATCTCCTCATCGGCAAAAACCTCCACATGATAGTCCTGAAGGATGTTGTCGCCGCCGCTGATCGCCTTCATAAACTTGTCGATATCCCGCCGCATAGCGTCAATGAATTTCTGGTCGATAACGGAGAAGGTCTGTTTGTTGAGGTAGTGACGCAGGGTCTTGTACACGTAGTCATAAGTCCGTCGGATCGAGTAAATGTTAAAGGTTTCTTTGGTGAACAACGTCGCGGCACCCATGGCAACCGCCGTACCTTCGAAGTTCACCATCGGGTTGACGCCCTTCTCGTTGATCTTGCTGGCGTCCGGCTGATTGGCCCGGAACCGAAGGTACTTGGCGTCGGCGATCTTGCCGTGTTTGAATCCGGCCATCGGTTGCTGCATGCCGACCGTCGTATCCCCCTGGTACATCTTTCCGGCCACCGCCGCCGAGGGCGGGATCCACATGTCGTCCTCTTCGTACTGGTTGGCGCTACGAGCTAAAATGTAGTTGGCAAAAACGGACACGTACTGCTTATAGTTGTCGATACCGGGAAGATTGGCGTAGGCGGGATCTTCGAGCATGTCCATAACTTCCTCGAACTTCTCAAAATTGGGCAGGTCGGTCATGACATGCACCTTGTTGGGCAGGCCCAACTGTCGGGCAACGGTGTCAATATTCTCCACGCTCCCCAGATAGCCCGGAATCACGGCCATTGCGAAACAATCCCTGACGCTCCACTCGCGGTAGAGGTCGGCAATGGCTTTGGTCACTTGTTCAAATTTCTCACGGTCATCGGGATCGGTCAGTTCTTCGCCGCTGACATTTGCGAAGTAGGCGTTGACCTTCTCGTCCGGCTCCTGTTGGGCGTTGGCAAAGAACTTGTCAACGGCGCGGTAAGTCGTCTCCAGTTCACGGCTGGCCTTGTGCACCTTTTTCATATTCTTTTCGAGATTGGTCTCCAGCTTGGTGGCCTGTTCGTTGAGGTCCTTGCGAACGTCATCGATGTTTTCAGATTTGGACAGATTTTCCACCCACACCTTGAGCCGCTCTGCCAGCAGCTTGCGCTGAGTAGCAAAATCCTTTTTCGTCAGGAACTCCTTGCGCTGGAAATCCTTCTTGGGGTCAAGCCATTCGACCCCCCGTACCAGGTCGCCGTCGGCCGTCTTGAACGACGGCAGCAGGGCGGCCAGCTTGCTGAAATCGCCGAAGGAATCGCTCAGTATCGAAGCAAACTCCTCCTCTGATACCTTTTCCGCTACTTCCTTTTCCGGCTTAGCTTCGGCAGCCGATTCCGGTTGGGGCTGCGGTTGATTTTTTTCTTCTTCACCCATTTATCACTCACCTCCCTTCATCGCTATTCGCTGAGAAGGTCAATATAATAGTTTGCCACCTTTAACAGCGCCTCTTTTTTCTCTTTGTCCTTCAGCGTCTTTTTGAGGGCGTTGTTCTTTTTCAACTGTTTGTCCAGGTCAGCCATCATCTCTTTGCGGTAGTAAGTCTTCTGGAGATGGTCGTTTTTCTCAATCAGCTCCTTTGAGGTGAAGTCCTTCATGGCTTTGATTTCGAAGGTGGCGTTGACCGGTTCCCCCTCGGCCGTTTCCAGCTCGGCCGAAAAAGAGGGCCGGAACTTCTCAAACACCTCTTTGAGGTTGTTGCACCTGGTCGGAGTCACATCGGGGTCTTCCTCGCTGTTCAGGCGCGCGGCGTAGAGCAGCTTGTTGGAAGGAAGGAGCTCAACCGGGAGGGAGTCATCTCTCTGAATCCGTTCGGTGGCTCCAAGTATGAATTTTGCCATCTATTCCTCCTATTAACTATATCACTGCGTATCAGCTTCTTCTTTCCTGGTAAAGACGTACGAACCGTCCTTAACCTCAATCATAATATGGTCGCCGGGCGACACCTGCCCGGTGATAATGTCGACCGACAGCTTGTTGATAATGTCCTTTTCGATAATCCGCTGGATGGGCCGGGCGCCCAGTTCGATGGTGTACCCGTCTTTGGCCAGCTTGCCTCTTGCCTCGGGGCTTAAAGTGGCCTTAATGTTCTGGTCTTTGAGCAAACTGCACACCTGGTCAAATTCGAGTCCGGCAATCACTTCCACCTGCTCCGGGGTGAATGTATGGAATACGATAATATCATTCAAGCGGTTCAAAAACTCCGGGCGAAACTTTGTGAAAAGAAAGCTACGTATTTCCTCCATGTCAAGCTCTCTCTTCTCGCGGTCGGCCTCAAGAATGCGGTCGGCGGCATAATTGGAGGTCAGCACCACGATGCAGTTGGAGAAATCGACCGTGCGGCTTTGCCCGTCGGTCAGGCGACCGTCATCGAGAAGTTGCAAGAGAACGTTAAAAACATCGGGATGAGCCTTCTCAACTTCGTCAAGAAGCACAATGGAAAACGGCTTCCGCTTGACCGCCTCGGTGAGAACACCGCCCTCTTCGTAGCCAACGTACCCGGGCGGCGCGCCGATCATCTTGGCCACCGAATGGGCCTCCATGAACTCCGACATATCCAGCCGCACCATGGCATTCTTGTCATCAAAAAGAAACTCCGCCAGCAGCTTGGGCAAGTAAGTCTTGCCGGTTCCCGTCGGTCCTAAAAACAGAAACGACCCCACCGGCCGGTTGGGCAGCTTCAAACCAGCCCGCGCCTTGCGCACGGCGTTGGCGATACCGCTGATGGCCTTCTCCTGTCCGACAATCTTTTTCGACAGGAACGACTCCATATTGACCAGGCGGTCCTTTTCCGCAGTAAGCATCTTGGAAAGAGGGATACCTGTGCGACGGGCGACTACAGCGGCGACATCGGGGTCGTCGATTTCGTGCTTCAACGTATCGACAACCGACTTCAAGCCGTTCAAGCGTTCGACCTTCTCTTGAAAATCTTTCTTGAGTTCGGTCAGCTTCATGGTATTGGTGGTCATTTGACCTCTCCTGCAGCGACCTCCAAACGGTGCCCCCAGAACCCATGCAGCCGATCCACCCCGCGCGAAAAATCATCATACGCTGCCTGCAGCTTCTCAAACTCCTCGGCATCTTTTCGCGGGTCTTTTGCTTCGCAGGCCTCCATCAGCTTTTCAATCTCGGAAATCTGCTCCGCCAACTGAGGAATCGCATTGAGGGCGAACTCTTCTTTGACGCTGAACTCTGACCCAGCCTCATCGACAATATCCAGGGCGACGTCCGGCAGATTGCGCTCGCTCAAATAGCGCCGGGCATACTTCACGGCGCCGACTACTGCCTCAGAGGTATAGGCGATCTTGTGGTGCTCTTCATACTTGGAAAGGACGCCCCTGACGATTCGCACCGCTTCCTCCTCATTCGGCTCTTCGACTTTCACTTTTTCAAAGCGCCGGTCAAGGGCTTTGTCTTTCTCAAGATGCTTGGTGTATTCCTCCTCGGTGGTAGCGCCGATCAGGCGAATCTGGCCGCGAGCTAATGCCGGCTTGATAAGATTGGCTGCATCAATCCCGCCTCCGCCCCCTCCGGCAGCCGTGATCGTGTGGATTTCATCAATAAAGAGAACGATCTTGCCGCCCGACTTAACCACCTCACCCACGAGCGTTTTGAACCGTTCCTCGAATTCTCCCTTGTACTTGGCGCCGGCCACCAGCGACCCCATGTCCACCTGCATGACCTTCACGCCGTCGAGCGCTTTCGGCACCTTGCTGCCGATCACCGCCTGGGCAAACCCCTCAACAATGGCCGACTTGCCCACCCCGGCGCCGCCGACCAGAACCGGACTGTTTTTGCGCCGCCGCAGCAGAATCTGGATCACCTGCTGCAATTCTTTTTCCCGGCCGATCATCGGATCAAACTCACCGGCGGCAGCCTGGTTGGTCATGTCGACGCAGTAGCGAAGCGTCCCCGCAACTTCCCTTGTGGCCTCACCGGCAGGCTTCCCTTCTTCCGCAGCAGGGGCGGTGGTGGTGATTTCAGCTACCGATTTGCTGTCGGCAATCGCTTTGTAGCAATCTTCTTTGGTGATATCGATCTTGTCGCGGACATACGGCGAAAGCTTGGTCTTGGGGTCAAATATGGCGATGAAAATATGCTCTGGCTCAACGAGGGGGTCATATAGCTTAGCTTTTTCCTCCATTGCCTGTGTCAGCACTTCTTGTACAGAGGGGGCAATACTGAGACTCTCACGCGCCGATGATCGGCTGGACTGCTCTTTGAGGTGCTCTTCGACCATCGATTCGATAAAGGCCCGGCTTTTGCCAAGCTGATTGAGGATTGACTCCACCTCGGACCCTTCGTGCCGGATAACCGCGATGAGCAGGTGCTCGACCTCGATTTCAGGGTGCCTGAACTCCGCGGCAACTTCTCTGGCGTTTTTGATAACCGCCCGCGAATCCGATGAATAACTGGCTATGTCCATAACACTACAATCTACTTAACCCTAATGATACGCGTCTCAAAACCGATTTCCGAAAACAATGATACCTAATTACTGCTCAATTTAACTTGATAATAAATCTCTACCGCAAAGTCAAGAAGTTTGTTGTTGGTGTTAACTCCTTATGTGCCAATAGATTATCTCCCAATGGCCACGGGTTACCGTTCATTATTCTGCGAAAGCCAATCTGTACCGTATACGCAAAAAACGAAAGACTCTCCTGAAAACCACCTCATCATGGATACCCTTCTACTAACTGACATGCAAAGAGAATGACCCTTTATTCCTGCTGCGCTTCCTTTTCCAACCTTTCAAGACGTGACAAAGCTTCCTTCAAGTTGGCTTTGCGAATCGGATCGCTTTCGGACGCATGAGCTCGTTTGAGAATAAACTCGGCGATTTCTGCGTCTTCAACGTATCGGACGACTTTTACGGCCAGATTCCGGCGAAGGTCGTTTGTATCTGTTGCAAGTAATTCAACTGTAACGCGAACTGCCGGCCGCCCAATGGTAATCAACGCCTCCATGGCTGGATAACGTTCCCAGAGCGGTCTGGCTCCGCGCTTTGGTTGCCCGCCAGTATCGAAATCAATACGCTTAATAAGTTCACCAACGCCATCGGAGAGGCGATGGCGTCCGATCAGGTAGATTGCAGCCGCTTGGACGTTAATAGAGGAACTCGTACCCAGGTGTTTCAAAAGTACACCAAGAAGTTCGTTACGTTGTTCGTCTACCTTGGATAGAAGTTTCATCTGGGATCTTTCGTCCAGCGTATCCAGCTCCCTCATCAACTCCATTACTTCTTGCTCTATCACTTCACTTTCTCCTTTCCCGTTGTTAGTACCGCTGGATTCTGCCACAATAACGGAGAGAAAAATAGCAACTGTGGCACTTATCCAATATTTCATGATACTATACTTCTCCTACTACCCGCAAACAGAGTCTATGGGTGAAAATGTGATTTGTCTGGTAGGTCTATAACTCCTGTACCGACATCCTTAAACGTCACTTGAGGCAACTCGGATTTCTTCCACCGGCCTTGCCAATTCCAGTTAACATCGCGTGAGCACCTTGTGCCGTCCCACTCAACCCACTGTTTGAAGTTGTTGTACGTCTCACAATCGTTCACACCAAATGCTTCAATGTTCGGAGCGTCATTATCGTAGATCTTATCATCGTTATCCGGTACTAGTTTCATCCAACTGGGTTCCGAGTCATCATTAACCCATGTCGTATTCCAGTAATCATTCTCGCTGTTCCCTTCCTTATCCTTTATACCATCATTCCAGTCGTGGGTCCAACGCTGCCGCTTGAACTTCCAACCCGACTGAACCACGTCGTGAATGCCAGCAGGCTCGATCTTTGCAACAGGGATTACTTTCCCGGCCGCTGCTTTCTTCCCATTGTAATATCTGGCGCCCAGTTTCTCGGTACCGTCCAAAGCGGGCCCATTCTGAACGGCGTTAGCAGGCGTCGTTCCAGTGGTGAGGATTGTAACCGTAGCCCACAGGACCCACACGTCTACAAAGTCTTTCACCCCTCCTAATTCAGCTTCTACATGAAGCTTTTTGCTCACAGCGCGAGACAGTCTCCTTTGGTTTGGCTTGCCGGGCACTTCCGTTCCGGAATCGCCGGACCATTTGATCTTCTTCCAGGCGTCAGCAGTGCTTGGGGTGGTCGTGGCTTCCACAATCACGTCGGTGGCTGCTTTCTTTACGGTTGCCCAATTCTTTGCTCCCGTAACCTTATTCTGAGTTGCATTGGCAATTATGGCGAGCTTAACTAGCCTGGCCTTGGGTCCCTTGGCAACAGTTTTCTCTTCACCACTTTTGCTTTGTACTTCATCAAGACACATCGTAATCCTTGAGGTTTGGAAATTCAATCGTCACTTTTCCAGGTGGTATATTCTCTTCTCTGCCAACGCCCTTATCATCCAACGTACCACGCCTTTGCTGTCCCTGTGCCAGGTGCAGCACATACTGTTCACTCGCCATTGGATTGCCATCCTCATCCACCAGCTTGATCTCAAACCAATCTTTAAACTCCAGCAGCTCCGATTCCTGTTTGACGCCGAACTCTGTGTCTTCAACCTTGACGGTGAAAAAGTACTCGGGAGAATTGTACTTCCCACCGTATTTGTCAAGCTCCTCCTGAGTCGGGATTTCGTCGGTGTCCTCGTGGTACTCGTACTCCCATTGGAGTTCGATGCGCTTGCTCATTACTGTCGCCGGAAGTTCAATGATCTTGTCGTGGGCGCTGTCACGGTCGTACTCGTAAATGATAATAGTGACCTCGGTGTGGTCTCGCAGGCCGTTGATGTCGGCCGAGAGGGTTAGAACGTCCCCGCGCCGCGCCTCCTTCGCGCTCCATTTCAGATTGAAGACCTGCACCGGTGGGAAGACGGGTATGCGGTTGGACTCACCCTCGAGGTCGTTCTTGGGGAGTTCGACTTCAAAATAGATCATGTCATCCAGTTCGGTGTCTTCGGGAATTTCAAACTCGCCGACATATTTGTTTCGCTTAATGACGTCCTTGATCTTGCCAAGCTTTTTGCCCTTTTCGCTTTTCCCTTTGATCTTAATAGTAGCCCCCTCGCCGACAAAGGCAGTACGAACCTCGAAAGTAGCCGTCTGCCCGGCAATAGCCTTACTGGAGCGCCACGAAGCAGAGATCAGCGAGGATTCGAGCTTGATTTCATGCTCGGTGTCAGTCGATTTGGTGAATTTCAAGTCCATACCGAAGCTGCCCCAGAAGTGGTGCCTAAAGGAAAGGAAGCGACTTTGTCATTCCCGTGAAAACGGGAATCCATTGTTATTGTCATGCCCGTCTACCGTTTGCAACGTGTTTGTACACCTACAATGACTCCTACTGGATTCCTGCTTTCGCAGGAATGACAGGCCTCACCGGAAGCCGAACCGCGATTAGTCCTGCCATCTACATAACCTCCATAAGCCAACTTTAGAGACAGCCTGCACATCCATCAACCAACGTCTTGCCCAGCAGGGCCAGGCTCAAAGCTTTCTATGATTCTGTCCACTTCCACGCCGATAGTCTTGATCGTTTTCTTGGAGAAGTTAGAGCTGAAGGCATAGGCGACCCCGTCGCGAATCATATAGACCAGCTTCTGAAACGTCACCTTCCCGTTCGGCGGCACCCACTTGTATACAACCTCATACGCCTCGACTCCACTGGCGAGAGTCTTCGATTCTTCTTTGAGGATTTCCGCCGCCGGCATGGACTCAACAATTTGATCGATGCGATCCCGGGCGTAGTCCTCCACGTTGTCAGTGTCGACATTCCGGTCGACGACAAGGTTGAGCACGTGCTGCACCCCACTGTCGTCCGGCCCCAGGAACTGGTGGACCGTCCGGTCTTCCCAGCCGTCGGGGAGTTCGATTCGAAACTGGTTGTTGCGGCTCTCATCCGACATAGCGTGGACTCCAATTCCTCCGCCTGGTAGCAGGTAACATCATACTCACCGTAGTGCACTCATGGTTCGTGGACAATCGATTTCATTCCTTTGGTCGTCCAAAGCCTGATCCTCTTTCCGACCGCCTTGCCTTTAACTACCTTCCTCATGTATTCTCTCCCACCGACAACGTCATAATTACTGTCGTAGTCCCATTCTATTATGTGTCGTCTGTCAAAGGCATAGATAACGGGTGTATCTGAGAATAGCTTTCTTACCGCCTTCATTATCTTGGGGTTTTTCCCAAGATAGCAGCCGGTGGCCCAGAAATGTGTCACGTTATCCATACGGCTGACGATGTTCTTTACCACAACACTCAGCAGGCCTTTCGTCTTGCCTTTCCCGTCAACGTAGTTATAATAGTCCGAGTTCACCCGCAGAAGCGTTTCGATTTCCGTGGTGTCAATCATGGTAGAAACCTTATTCCACCAAATAGGGATGGTTCGAAGACTGCCATCCGGGTCCTTGCTACTGAAAAGGGGAAGCCCGATTTTCACAGTAATGGTCTTGCCAGTGGCTTGCTCCCAAGTCTCGTGACCATGAGTCAAGAAGATTATGTCTCCAATCTTTTTGGCCTTGTTCTCAGCCTTGGAAAGCTCCTTGTCCAGGTTGCGAAGAAACTCTTCGAGGCTGTCGACAGCGCCAAGAGAGATGAACTTCCCCTGCTTAGATTTCTTGTACCGAAACTCGTAGTAATCCTCGGCGAAGTTCCCATGGCCGAACCACGCCCCGACGTAGAAGTGGAGCCGGCCGGCTGTACATCGGGCGGGAGGTGATTTCGGGTCCGCAAGATAACAGATATCATTGTAAACCAGAGCTGTGTACTTCTTCTTTTTCTTCTTCTTCTTCGGAGGCGCCATTTCACGACTCTATACTCGAATCCAGGGCCAGGAGAAGTCTCTTTGACAGAAACACAGCATACCTGCTGAACCTTAGGTGCTTCTCCAATCTAGGTCACTCTTCATCTTCCGCTTCACTCTCATCCTCGTCTAGATCGTCATCATAAAATGGGTAATCTGGGAACTCCACACCCCATTTCCCGGGCGGTACTTTTTCTATCTTCCTATATCCGTTCAAGTCCAAACGACCTTCCCTAACCTGGCCGTCTGACAGAAACACCCGGTACCGGGCGTCGGCTATAGGTTGACCGTTGCTGCTTTTCAGTGAGAGCTCGACATAGTCCTTGTACTCGAGTATCGATGAGCGGGCCTGCATGCCTGCGACACTGACAGTGAAGAAGTAGGCAGGGCTGTAATACTTGTCGCTGCCAGCTTGCTGCGAGGGCTGCTCTTCTTCATCCTCATCAACATAGACATACTGCCAGTCAGCCTCGACCTTGTTACTCTTGACTTCAACATCCTTTACCGTCGCGATCTTCTGATCAGCCTTGTTGGCATCTCTCTCCCAAACCACAAAGGTTGCCTTGGCGCCATCTTCAATGCCAGCCGTCTCGACCAGCATTTTCACTGTTTCGCCGTCTCGGGCTTGCTTCTTCGACCACTCGGCCTTGGTGATTCCCTTCAACTCGATGTCGTAGTCGCCGGGCTCTACACCGGTCTTTTTTACTTTGCCGTAGAGGTTTCCGCTGTCGCTTTGGTCGTCGGGCGCTTTAATCTTGTAGGCCACCCCCGTGATGGGCTTGCCTCCCTTATCCTTGAATTTGACGTCAAGATAGTGGTTTTCGGTTTCGGCTTCATCCTCTGTTCCCGAGCCATCAGCCAGCTCCTTGGATTTGCCGGCGTCAGCACCTTCCTCGCCTTCGCCCTCCTCGCCGCCCTTGCCTGCCATTCCGGCTCCGCCACCGCCGCCGCTCATGCCGATTAAGACCGTATTGCAGCCCATAGCAATTGTATCGGGTGGGCCGGTGCAGATACACATATCCCCCACCCGTGCCGCCGGCATACCGCCAATCAGTACGGTGAAACTCCCCAAAGTAATCGGTCCGCCAACGTGCGGTGGGGGTGGTCCTCCGGGTATGGGGCAGGTGTGCATGTCGCCTACGCGGGCAGCAGGCATGCCGCCAATGAGCACCGTCGGTTCGCCCACAACAATAGTACCGCCGTGAGCGGTCATATCACCCATTCTGGCTGCCGGCATACTCATTGTTCTGTCCTTAACATAGGTAAGATTACTCTTCTACAATAAAGTATAACAGACGGCGACATGGCAAGTCAATAGTCAGTTTCTATTGAGCAAGGGAAATATCGCCGCCTCGCTTCAACCGAGAGTGCTCGGCTCAACTCATCAAGCGGCGTATTTTCTCAACCTCCCGGTTGGCCTGCCGGTAGTCGTCGGGTCGACCGACATCAAGCCAGAAGCCGTCAAACGGGAAGGTATTGATTGGTTCTCGCCGCTCCAGCATCGCCAGCATGAGATCGTCAAAGCCAAACTTCCGTCCTTCCGGCACCAGCTTAAGTACTTCGCGTGAGAATACGTATATCCCCATCGAGACTACGAAAGTATACGTAGGCTTTTCGCGAAACCCGCCGACAGTCCCCCCGGCGTCCATTTCCAGAACGCCATAATCAATCTTGCTCGTTCGTTGCTGCGTCGCCACTGTCAGTTTGGCCCGGCTGCGGATATGATGGTCGAACAGGGTTTGAAAGTCAATGTCAGTCAGGATGTCGCCGTTGGCGACGATAAAGTGCTCCGGGAGGTTCTTAATCAACTTTAGCGGCCCCACGGTTGAAAGGGGCGTTTCTTCGCGAGAATAGGTTATCTCTATCCCCAACCGACTGCCGTCCCCAAGCGCCGCCATGACCAAGTGGGCAAGGTGATTGACGGCCAGGTGGACTTTTCTGACGCCGCACTTTTTCATCCGCGCCAGAAGTATCTCGACAATCGGTCTGTCGTCCACGGTGACCAGCGGCTTGGGGATCTCGGCCGTGTACGGCTGCAGGCGTGTCCCTTTGCCGCCGGCGAGTATCACTGCTTCCATAACGAAACTTCTCTCCTGTGCTTTGTGACGGTTCTACATGCGACTATGCGTTCCGGTATCGGGAATCATCGGGATTTTCAATCAGACCGGAATTGATGGCAAGAATGATTTCCCTGATGCCGTCCGGAACCCGTTTGGTTATCGAAAAGCCAAGCTGGGTATGTATTTTATCACAGCTCACTCGGTAGTCTCGTGGATCGTCATCCCGGCGAATATAAGAGACTCTGTCTCGCCTCTGCGGCAATTCATTGAGAATAAGTTCAACGAGTGTTTTCTTCCGATAGTTTTCTGACGTATCGCCCACATTAAGTGCCTGATACTCAATGGCCGGCAGCTCCGCCTGCAATGCCACGAGGCATGCCCGTGCCAGATCGGAGGCATGGCAGTAAGGCCGCCAGAACCGTTCGCCGTAGACCTCGAGTTTTCTGCCAAGCAGCAACTCTCTGGTGAACTCGTTGACGGTCAGGTCAAAGCGCGGACGGCCGGTGAGTCCGTACGCCGTAGCAAAACGGAGGCAGGTCGGGACAAAGTCGGGCCGGTTCAGACCCAGCAGGTATTTCTCGAAGCCTACTTTTAACTCGGCATAGAGGGATACCGGGTTTAACGGCGAGGCTTCATCTACATAAACGGCGCTCGTGCCATAAACGGCACTTGTGCCATGAACGGCACTTGTGCCCGTTTTGCCGTAGTTGCTGCAGGTGGAGGCAAAGATGAACCGTTTCACTTTGCAGGTAACCGCCTTTTCGCACAGCATCTCCGAGGCGGCCTTGTTGACTTCAACGGCGGTCTTTTCATTTTGCCGGCAAGCCTTGTCCCCCACCACCGCGGCCAGGTGCACCACGGCGCCAACACTCTCAAGGGCACGATCCACATCCTTCGCATTGCGGATGTCACCATGCAGGAACTCAAAGTTGGGATGGGATGAACAAGCCAGGAGAGCGGCGCCACCGTATGAGAGATTATCAAAAGTTCGGACACGGTACCCTTTATTCAGCAGTTGAACGACCAGCGCCGACCCGATATAGCCGGCGCCGCCGGTGACCAGAATGGGTTTTCCTGAATACGGCATAGCGCTTTTCCTGAAACCGGCCTGCTAGTGTATCGTCCCATGAATAACTTGCAGAATAACCTGCCTATTCTGTGGCGGGGTGATCTCCAGATCGCCCCGCGTGACAAGGGTTTTCCCGTCAGGTCTGAAGACCCGCCGGGCACAAGACTATGCGAACATATTTCTGGCACATGACACTTGCTGCCTCCACCGCCTATTGAGCCGCCCCCTCACAGTTTCTGGAGGGTTTGGCGAGCAATTTCCAGATACTCGCCCTTCAAACCAAGCTCAATGGCTTTCTCAAGGCTCTCTCTGGCTTCCTCCTTCTCTTCCATAAACATGGCCATGCCTATCCGGAAAAACGGCTCCGGTTCTTCCTTATGAGAGTTTCTGGCCTTTATCGCCTCTCCGCGCGAAAGGTCATAGCGACCAATCTGGAAGTAGACATAGGATAAGTTCATCCAGACTTTCAATTCGTGACCCGAATCGAACAGGGCTCGTCGCGCGAGGTTTGCCGCTCGTTTCGGCTCTACTTGTTCGGTGGCGAGGATTCGAGAAAAGTAATGGTTGTTGTCCACATTAAATCGCGCCTCAACCAGGTTTCTTTCAAAAATCTCGAACGCTTCGCTCCTCTTCCCGAGCCCATACAGAGCTCGTGCTTTCTGAACAGAGGCAGCGACATAATCGCTCTCAAGAGACTGCGCTTTTTCGGCCAGATTCAAAGCGGCCTGAAAATCGGCGCGATCAGACTCAAATTCGGCAGCCAACACCAGAGCCTCAGCGTTGTCGGCATTGATCCGGGACAACCGCCGGTAGAGCTTTGTCCTTTCCTCCTGTCGATTTCTTTTATCAAGAAGAGACGTTATCTCCTCAAACCTCACCAGGTCACCCCTCACATGAGGAAATTTCTGTTCAAACAAATCGACTCCCTGTTGGATGTCGCCCTGTTCAACCAGACATAGCGCTTTCAGCAGCGCGATTTCAGGGTAACGTTGCTCAAAGTAAGGATAGGCGTCAAACATTTTGAGAGCTTTCTTCGGTTCTTTCAGCCGTCGGTACATGTCTACCGCATTTTCAAACGCCGGTCGGTACCATCTGTCCTTTTGAAGAGCCGTCCGGTAATACTGGCCGGCTGAATCGTATCGCCTGACAAAACGGTCGCCGTATATGTCCGCCATTCCGGTTAACCAGTCCGGCTGAGTGCTGTGGTATTTCGACAGCAGGGACATCAACTGCTCGTACTCCTCATGCTGGCCCGTTCGGTACAGACAGTAAGCGGTGCTGAGCCTTATCTCCTTGCGATTTAAAAACGCTGAGGAAACGGTCCTCAACTGTTTGAGGCCATCCAGGTCGTCGAAATAACCGGCAAACAAAACGGCCAGGAAGTACTTCATGTACTCCTGGAATTCCGGGTCGTAATGGTTGGTTTGCATTATCCTGTTAATGGCGCCGATGTTTCTTGACCCGGTGAACATATCTAACTGTCTCCCTCTGATTACAATGTCATAAGTAAGAGTGCTGATGCTATATATTGCGATTCCCCGGTAAGTATCGCAGGCGTGCCTGGCGTGAGTCTGATTCTCCCTGGCCAAGTAGTAGAACATCTCCAGACCGGTCGTAACCAGTTCCCCGGCGCCCTGTTCCTTCAGCCGACGGATAACCTGCCTTGCTTCGAAGAAGTAGTTATGCCTCAGAGCCCGGTAGAATTGCGCAACTATCAGATCAAAATCATTGCTCGCCGACTCAACGGAAGCTCGCCCCAGGGAAACAGCAGAATCGATCAGCCCGGCCGCCTCAAAATAATCAGCGGCCAAGGCATAAAACACAGGTGACTCACTGAACGTTGACATAGCTGTCTGGAGGGCGACTTCGGCTGAATCAGTCTGGTGCTCAAAGGAGTAAGCTTGCGCCTTGGCCAGAGCTGCCAGGCTGCGGTCGGCGCCCAACCCGACCGCTTTGTCCACTTCTTGCCTGGCCCGGCCATACTGCTGGATGTTCATAAGAGCTCTGGCCAGTACGAGCCGCGCTTCGGGATCCTCGGGAAGCAGCCGGGAATACTCCGCGGCCATTTGAACCGCATCGTTCCACTGCTCGAGACGCGTGAATAGCCTCCATGCCCCGGCAAAGGCAGGAGCAAACGAAGGAGAGCTGTTGGTTATCGACATATAGACATGCAGAGCGTCATAGTATTGCAACTGCCGTTCGAACACGAGGCCCGAGCCATAGTGCCCCAGCGGTGTGGAAGGATTAATCTCCCCGATTTTCTTAAAGGTGGCCAGAGCGGCATCAAATTCATACCGGTCCACTTGCCGGGTACCGGTTTGAAAAAGGTCAAAGATTCTTTCCTCCGGCGACTTACTGCAACCGAACGCTGCTAGTGACAACAGGCCAATAATCAGGCATTTTCTCATACGGTTTTCCTCGCTCCTCAGCAAAAAGGGGTCACAATATACCATCAAATCTACAACTTATTATACACTAAATCCATAGCTATTTGGGGGATTCACGAGGGGAATTCCGGAGAAGGCGGCAATATTTGTGTCTTAATGCAAAGAAAAGGGGTTGTTCAGGGTCTTCAAGCGGTGGGCCGAAAGGTGTTTTTGGTAAAGTAGGACGGGCAAGCAGTTATTTGATCCGTGGTCGGCGTACATCTTCGCGCGCCGACTCCATCTGAGACGCGGCATCCGCCGCTCACGAAACAGCTATCCTCTTTATGTCGGTGTTATATATTGGGGTATTACAACCGTAGAATCATATAGTATCGATTTCTAATTGAGTAACAGCATATTTATAGGGCAGGAGTGAGGAACTCCTGCCCTATAAGTTATCACATCTATGAGCAATGTGAACTGTCAGTTGCAGGCTTACTTCATCAGCACCATCTTTTTGGCGTCGACAAAGTCGCCGGCCTGCAAGCGGTAGAGATAAATGCCGGTCGATACCGCATGACCGTTGGCGTCGGTACCATCCCACACGACAATGTGCTCACCGGCTTCAAGAACGCCTTCCGCCAGCGTGGTCACTCTCTGGCCAAGCACGTTGTAAATCTCCAGACTCACCCGACTGGCAACGGGCAAAGTAAAGGCAATCTCAGTCGTCGGGTTGAACGGATTGGGGTAGTTGCCGATTAGAGCGACCTCTGGCACTTCGCCATCAGAGTCTGCGAGTCCACGACCTTTTGCGCTGGCGTCGGAGATTACAACGCAATCAGTACCTTCAAAAGATGTGCCGTCGTAAAGCTCCCCGGCAACCGTCAGTAAGATCACGTCCCCGCCAGACACCTCACCTAGCGCCTCTATGATTAAGCTCGCCTGGAATCCTAGTGTCAGGTCTAGGTAGCCATCCCTGCGCTCAGATGTACAGTCGCACTCTTGAGCCTCCTCGCCCACCGGAGTGCTGACATCCTTAATATTCCAATGCAGGGCAGGCACTCCCTCCAGCATCACCGAGGCGGGATCAATATCCGCGACATCAAAATCCGCTGTCCCAAGAATGGCCACCGGCAAAACACCCTTCGGTTTCTTGTCTTTCTCTTTGTAGTACGGCTTGGGGTTCAGTGAATTGGGGCAGGAGCCCGGTTTTATGTCGAAATACACCGTCTCACCAACTCCCTCAGTCGTTACCTCGAGAGTGACCGTGAAGTACTGTATTTGCAGGTCGCGGCCAACTCCACCCCAGCTGACATAGCAAGTCGCCTCATGCAAGCCGGGAGGGAGACCCGTGGCATCGTACGAAATGATCACGGTATCAGGGGGAGGAACACAACCTTCAGTCGGCGAGATAGTCAACCAGCTCGGGCAGGGATCGGGATCGCAGCCGACTGTATAACAGAACTCGCCTCCTGAGCTGCTGAGCACCAGATCGGCGCTGCCGGTGTCAGGACTCACTCCGGAAGTACAGGTAAGCGTGAAAGAAGTGTCGGAAAGGATAATGCAGTCTTCGACAGTGATAGTGAAGGCACTGAAGGCAGTATCGGGACCATCCGTGGCATACAGCGTGAGTGGATAGGAACCTGCCTGGGTTGTGTCAGGCGCAAAGACCAGGGAAGCATTACCGTCACCGCTGTCGACGAAGGTCATGTTGGCCGCCAGCGGCTCGAGGCTTATGGTAACGGCGTCGCCGTCAGGATCGCTGGCAGTAAAGTGCATCGAGAGCATCGTGCACTCGTCAATAACGGTGTCCGCAACCGGATCGATTTCCGGCGAGCGGTTGACGTTGTTGACGGTTATCTCAACCGTTTCGGAATCAGCCAACAAACCATCCGAGGCAATAAAGGTGACATAGTAAACATCGGCCTGGTCAAAGTTCGGCGTCCAGTCGAAAGTGCCGGTATCGTTGCCATTGTCGACAAAGGTCATACCGTCATATAAGGTGTCCATTTCGAGTGCAATCGAATCTCCATCAGGATCGGAAGCAGTCACCAGAAACAGCAGTTGCTCACCCTCGTTAACGACCTGGGCTCCGATAAAATCCAGCACCGGAGGGTTATTTTCGGGTGGAGCCACAACAAGGGAGATAAATTCATAGATCGGTGAGTTATCCGCCTCGCCCGAAGAAACCGTCACGGAATCAAAATAGGTGTCGGCAGTGAGACCGCTAACGTCAACACTAACTTCCACGTATTCAGGCGTGGTGCCACTGGTTTTGTCAAGGTCGAACCAGCCTGATGTCTCAGCAAGGTTAAAGGCAATAGCGCCGCCGCCGGCTTCACTGACCGTGAAGGTATCGGCATCAGGATTGGCGCCGCCTTCCACAGCCGTGAAATACAGCGTGTCCGGTGTTACCTCCAGGAACTTGGGCGCCTCTGTGACTTCAAGACTGATGTATGCATACTGTGGTGAGTTATCCGCCTCGCCCGAAGAGACC
>SDBT01000322.1_pt1 | contig 73518 bp, 66 predicted proteins | sample 2277101 | NCBI WGS metagenome assembly SDBT01 (sample SAMN10404973, study PRJNA504765) | marine sediment metagenome | isolation source: marine sediment core GS10_PC15, 103 cmbsf | place: Arctic Ocean: Southern Knipovich Ridge | collected 2010
GCCTGTGGGGCCGGTGGGACCTGTTGGTCCGGTGGGTCCGGTGGGTCCGGTTGGCCCTGTTGGTCCGGTTGGTCCAGTTGGTCCAGTTGGTCCTGTAGGTCCATCAGGACCTGTTAGGCCTCGTGGTCCAGTTGGACCTGTGGGTCCGGTTGGCCCTGTTGGTCCGGTTGGTCCGGTTGGTCCGGTTGGTCCGGTTGGACCAGTTGGTCCATCAGGACCAGTTAAGCCTCGTGGTCCAGTTGGCCCTGTTGGTCCGGTTGGTCCGGTGGGTCCAGTCGGTCCATCAGGACCTGTTAAGCCTCGTGGTCCAGTTGGACCTGTGGGACCAGTTGGTCCTGTGGGTCCGGTGGGTCCGGTTGGTCCGGTGGGTCCGGTGGGTCCTGTTGGTCCGGTAGGTCCATCAGGACCTGTTAAGCCTCGTGGTCCAGTTGGACCTGTGGGACCGGTGGGACCTGTGGGACCTGTGGGACCTGTGGGACCTGTTGGTCCGGTTGGTCCAGTTGGCCCAGTTGGCCCGGTAGGGCCATCAGGACCTGTTAAGCCTCGTGGACCAGTTGGCCCTGTTGGTCCGGTTGGTCCGGTGGGTCCAGTCGGTCCATCAGGACCTGTTAAGCCTCGTGGGCCAGTTGGACCTGTTGGTCCGGTAGGCCCGGTTGGACCAGTTGGTCCGGTTGGACCTGTTGGTCCGGTGGGTCCTGTTGGTCCGGTAGGTCCATCAGGTCCTGTTAAGCCTCGTGGACCTGTCGGACCAGTTGGTCCGGTTGGTCCAGTCGGTCCAGTCGGTCCAGTAGGTCCATCAGGTCCATCAGGTCCTGTTAAGCCTCGTGGACCTGTCGGACCAGTTGGTCCGGTTGGTCCAGTCGGTCCAGTCGGTCCATCAGGACCTGTTAAGCCTCGTGGGCCAGTGGGACCTGTTGGCCCGGTAGGGCCTGTTGGCCCGGTAGGGCCGGTGGGTCCGGTAGATCCTGCACCACCACCGCTTGGTCCAGTAGGACCCCATAGTTGCTGTACTGCATTCCAGGCTAAGACATCATCTGCGTTGGGTGTGCCATCTACATCACTCAAGTCATTAAGAACACCAGGCCCAGTAGGGCCTTGTAGACCTTGATTGGAAACAAACTTGCCAACGTAAACATATAAGTCAGCACTTAGTGGATCTGGAGAAGCAGTCTCGTCTTCCTGGAAAAATATGCCAGCCTGATAGTCATAAATCCATAATCTTGCATCCAATACAGCTAGTGAAGTATCACCAACTAAGGTAACGGCAATTTCATATCCAGTAGGAGCAGCAACAGGATTAAATTTGTTCGGTATAGCATTAAGTATGCGCTGTCCTACTTTGGGGTGTCCACTAGGATATTGCAGCTCAAAGGCATGGCCGTCCGAAGGCCCGATAGCAACGAAAAGGGCATCGTCTATTAATTCAGCCACTCCATCAGTTACAGCTTGAGAAGGAGTGGAATCAACCGTTTCTGCAAAAACTGTATCTGACGTAGTAAGTACAAACGTGGATTGTGGCTCATTACCAATGGCTTGACCTTCTTTGGTGTGCATCAAGCCATAGAGCTTTTTGAACGCTATAGAGGTTCTGTTGTCATTTGAAAGCGGCATTAGTTAAAAGCCCATGTTAAGTTCGTAATCGATCCTGTCCACGCTTGCGGAACAGTAATCCTAATAAACACTCTATCTCCACTGTCATTCGTAGATTTAGTTCCTACACTCAAGTCCCAATCATTGAAGTCTCGGCCTGGATTTGATGCGGCATCTCTACAGCCATCGCCATCATCCCACTGGCCACTGGCGAAGTCTTCATGGCAATCCATCCATCCTGTTTCTGAGGGAAGCTTTATTGATACCGCTATCTCATTAGTCCCAGTGGTTAAAGTGCCTTCTTGCTCAAAGTTGCCACTGCCATTAAAATTCATAGTGAACGTGCTACTAGAGCCAGAAGCCTTTATAAAGTACCGATAATATGTGCGTTCTCCTGTAACGCCTGATGAATAGTCAGGATTTCCTCCTGGTCCATTAGCAATTGAACCAAAATCTAAAACCGGATAATCTAATCCGCCATTAGTTACCTGGATGCTCTTGTCATAATCACCACCGCCAGAATCCGAAATATCCTGAGTTTCATCCCAGTTCGTTGTGAGGCCAGTGTCATCAAAACCTGAGCCTTCATGTAGTCTTCTTGATTCGTCACTAAAGTCTTCAGTTGTTTCATCATTGGAAGACGAAGAAACATTGTCTAATAAGATGCCTGCAATTGAGCTTGTAGAGCTATTTGCAGATGTTTGTAATGTACGATTTACAAGTGTAAATGCCGTGATGGTACTATCAATAATTCTTATGCCACTTGGTGTTATTGTGAAAGGTCGATCTAAGATCTTCATATCATCAGTTGGCTCGCCAGGAGCGCCAATAGGCAACGGACCTGTATTTCCTATAGTTCCATTAGTTTCTGTGAATGTAACAGAGCTACCACTGATGTACGTGTTCTCCTGAATATGTTCAATAGTGACCGTATAGTCGGCTGTTCCTCCTGTATGGTAATTAATCCCAGACAAATCTTTTGACCCGCTCATAATAAGATTATGCAATGAAGTTCCATCTCCAACATAAGTTGTTGCACTAGTATCTCCGTCCACTACCCAATCAGTGTAATTAGTGTTTGTGTCTCCTTCTACAGTATGTATTACACGAACATAGTTCCAACCAAGATTCATATCTGTACTGTCTATATGCCAAGAGCCTGTTCGATATTTAAAGATGTCAAAATCATCACCATTGTCAAATTTTACAGAAGTTGCAGCAGTCAATGTAAAGCCTGTACCATCGGTTGGTCCTGTTGCTCCTGCTGTAGTTAGATCAATCGTTGTTATATTAGTACCGTTGAGTTCAAGTTTAAGCGTTCCCAAATCGCCATTGCCGAAGGCATTGTTGTCAAAAGGAATATCCGGCCCACCAATATCTCCAGTTACATCTTCATTAAGTGTTCCAGAAGCATCAGTACTGGCATTTATAATTCCCGCTCTATCGCCGCTGTCATTGAATGCAGCATCGATGTCAACAGAAGGTCTTGAACCTATGCCAGTCACGTTCGTATAGCTGGCCAAATCATTGGCTGCGCCCCACCCAAGCAGCCCATTAACTCCATTAGCATCGATATCTATGTCGTCGAGAGCCGGAGCAGCAGATGGAGCCAGACTAGCCAATACTTCGTTTATGTCATCTATTGCATCACACACAAGATCACCCGCAGTAAAAGGAAATAACCCATCACTATAAAACCCATCAGTAGGAGTTCCTACTGTTATATCACAAGCATCTATAGAACCTATCCCTGGACCTGTTGGGCCTATAGGCCCAGTTGGCCCAGTGGGACCAGTGGGACCTGTTGGTCCGGTTGGGCCAGTTGGTCCATCAGGACCAGTTAATCCTCGTGGTCCAGTTGGCCCGGTTGGACCTGTGGGACCTGTGGGACCAGTTGGTCCAGTGGGACCTGTTGGTCCGGTGGGGCCTGTTGGTCCGGTGGGGCCATCAGGACCTGTTAAGCCTCGTGGTCCAGTTGGTCCGGTTGGACCTGTTGGTCCGGTGGGACCAGTTGGTCCATCAGGACCAGTTAATCCTCGTGGTCCAGTTGGACCTGTGGGACCTGTGGGACCTGTGGGGCCAGTTGGTCCGGTTGGTCCAGTTGGGCCGGTTGGTCCGGTTGGTCCATCAGGACCTGTTAAGCCTCGTGGTCCAGTTGGCCCAGTGGGACCTGTTGGCCCGGTAGGTCCAGTTGGTCCATCAGGGCCAGTTAATCCTCGTGGTCCAGTTGGTCCGGTGGGTCCGGTTGGACCTGTGGGACCAGTTGGTCCGGTTGGTCCAGTGGGACCTGTTGGCCCGGTTGGTCCAGTGGGACCTGTTGGTCCGGTTAAGCCTCGTGGTCCAGTTGGTCCGGTTGGACCTGTTGGTCCGGTGGGACCAGTTGGTCCATCAGGACCAGTTAAGCCTCGTGGTCCAGTTGGTCCGGTTGGACCTGTGGGTCCTGTTGGTCCGGTTGGTCCAGTGGGTCCGGTGGGTCCAGTTGGTCCGGTAGGTCCATCAGGACCTGTTAAGCCTCGTGGGCCAGTTGGCCCTGTTGGTCCGGTTGGTCCAGTCGGTCCATCAGGACCTGTTAAGCCTCGTGGTCCAGTTGGACCTGTGGGACCAGTTGGTCCTGTGGGTCCGGTGGGTCCGGTGGGTCCGGTGGGTCCGGTTGGTCCGGTTGGTCCGGTTGGTCCAGTTGGCCCGGTAGGGCCATCAGGACCTGTTAAGCCTCGTGGTCCAGTTGGACCTGTTGGCCCGGTAGGGCCAGTTGGTCCAGTTGGGCCTGTTGGTCCATCAGGACCTGTTAAGCCTCGTGGACCTGTCGGACCCGTTGGTCCAGTCGGTCCTGTTGGTCCGGTAGGTCCTGTTACGCCTTCTGGCCCGGTGAGTCCAATTGGTCCAGTCGGACCCGTTGGCCCGGTTGGTCCAGTTGGACCTGTTGGTCCAGTTGGACCTGTTGGTCCTGTTGGCCCGGTTGGTCCAGTTCCCCCGGCACCAGGATCACCCTGCAATCCTCTTGGCCCTGTAGGTCCTGTTGGCCCTGAAGCGCCAGTACCACCGCCTGGTAGTCCAGGCGGTCCAGTAGATCCTTGAAGACCTATTGGCCCAGTTGGACCAGTTGATCCTGTAGGACCACCAGGATCTCCAGGTAGACCTTGCGGTCCAGTTGGTCCGGTGAGTCCAATTGGTCCAGTTGGTCCAGTTGGTCCAGTTGGCCCAGTTGGTCCGGTTGGACCTGTGGGACCAGTTGGTCCGGTAGGTCCTGTTGGACCAGTCGGCCCGGTAGGTCCAGTGGGTCCATCAGGACCTGTTAAGCCTCGTGGTCCTGTTGGTCCTGTTGGTCCTGTTGGCCCGGTAGGCCCGGTAGGACCCGTTACACCTTCTGGACCTGTGAGTCCAGTTGGTCCAGTTGGTCCAGTTGGTCCAGTCGGTCCAGTTGGGCCGGTAGGGCCGGTAGGGCCGGTTGGTCCAGTGGGACCTGTCGGTCCAGTTACGCCCTCTGGACCTGTGAGCCCAATTGGCCCTGTCGGACCCGTTGGTCCCGTTGGTCCCGTTGGTCCGGTCGGTCCTGTCGGACCCGTTGGACCTGTTGGGCCAGTTACACCTGCTGGCCCTGTGAGTCCAATTGGACCTGTCGGACCCGTTGGTCCCGTTGGCCCCGTTGGCCCCGTTGGCCCCGTTGGCCCCGTTGGCCCAGTGGGACCCGTTGGCCCAGTCGGACCTGTTGGTCCGGTCGGTCCAGTTACACCTGTTAACCCAATTGGTCCGGTCGGTCCAGTTGGCCCGGTCGGACCTGTTGGCCCAGTGGGACCAGTCGATCCTTTTGGTCCTGTTAAACCGATTGGTCCTGTTGGTCCAGTTGGTCCTGTCGGTCCAGTTCCGCCCAATCCAGGAGGCCCAGTTGGACCAATTGGTCCTGTCGGCCCTGTTGGACCAGTTGGTCCGGTAGGCCCTGTTGGACCTGTTGGTCCGGTAGGACCAGTTACACCTTCTGGTCCTGTAAGACCGATTGGTCCTGTTGGGCCAGTTGGACCTGTCGGACCCGTTGGTCCAGTAGGTCCTGTTCCTCCTGCACCTGGATCTCCTGGCTCTCCTTGTAATCCTGTCGGTCCAGTTGGGCCTGTTGGTCCTGTACCTCCACCACCAGGTTCACCTTGTAGTCCTCGTGGTCCAGTTGGTCCTGTCGGTCCTGTTGGTCCAGTAGTTCCAGGTCCACCTCCACCGCCACCTGATCCTCCAAGTAATTCGTCTGCGATAGTAGCAGATCTCTCATCTGTTGTTTTTGAAGAAAGTGGAGTTTCTGGTAGTCTGACTAATAAACCAGATCTGAATGCCTGCTGCAAATCCTTTGAGCGGTTAATATGGTCTTTGGTGACACGAGGCTGCTTTAATAGATCAAGTGTTTGACCAGGCTTAATGGTTACGTTTACCAAATCGCCCAATGTGATCGGGCGATTATGAGCGCTTCGAACCTTGTATTGATCTATGTAGTTTGGCTTTACTGGCATCGCACACTATATCTCTAGGTTACTTGTTGCGACCCTGATCAATGTGGCGTGCTCCTGGTACTTCTGTTTGATCGCCCCAAAAATTGTATTGCTTGTCTACATTCATGTAGATTGGAGGCGGATATCGGTTGCCATAAAGACTGGATCGCCAATCAGCTTCTCCCTCAATCAACGAACTCTCGTCGAGAGACAGTTGTCTAGTCGCTTCCTTAAAAGTAGGATCAATTGGCCTCATTGCCTCTCTTATCATGGCGGCGAGTGTAGATCCAGGCGTGATCTCTGATTCATAATCTACCTTTAGATCCTCTATTGCATAGATGACTTTGTTATATGTCTTAGCTGCTTTTTTGTAGCTGTCCGTATCATATATCCATGTCTGCTCGAAAGCAGGGTATGCGAGTATGCTTGAAATCAAAGACAGTTTCACTTCTACGTTGTAATCAGTCTTTTTCAAAAAAACTTCACAATTATAGGAATCTGAATTAGAATCCGTGTTAACAAACTTCATACCATGCTCTTTGCCATGAATTGCTGCGGTCTTCGTGATCTTTTTCTTGAGCACGAAAATTCGCTTATTGATCGTACAATTAGAGCATTTCAGGAGCCAATTATGCATAGGTTAAAAATACCTCTCAAAACGTCCAAAATCCTCTAAAATATCTGTGTGCTTATGGTTTCGTTCTCTTCAATTTCAGTCGATCTGTGAGCCTCTTGCCGAATGATTCTGCAACAGTATGGTCGGAAATCAAAGAATCGAAAACATTAGATGGTTCAATAGTCACATTTTGACTGCCAGCCACTTCAAGAATGTTGTCTATGGTATTATCGAAGAAGAAGTTGCTCGCAAGAACAACTGTTTGGTCAGTGCCAGCTCCTATTCTTATACCGTAAGTTCCGTTGTCGTGCATTCTGTTTGTTTCAAAGATAGTATCTAGAATATTACTTCCAGACATATTTACACCTGCTGAACCGGAACGGTCTATCGTATTGCCCATGATAACCAAATCATCCACATTATCGTCGATGTTTATTCCGTCAGACCCGACATCCTCTATCACTGTATTTGAAATCTTGCTGTCACCACTGTCATTAATGGATATGCCATGACCGATTGTGTTTTTTACAAAGATATTAGATATTGAAACAGCTTCGGCACCCATAACTCCTGACCCATCCACAACAATTCCGACAGTTGCTGCTCCTGTAGTATGGGTCACCTCAAATCCACTCAATTCAACACGACTGGCTTGTATGGTTATTGTTGGCCCGCTTCCAGATATTTGATTGAACCTGAAACTTGCACCAGGTCCTCTCACGCTCACAGCGTTTTTAGTAATAATAATTTGTTCGTTAACATTGACGACGCCAGTTCCCATAGCAGATTTGGTCAGACAATATATTGAATCACCAGCATCTGATACAGCTAAAGTATGAGCAGCCGCAAAGGTAAGCAATGCACGGTCAGGAGAATCTCCTTCAAATCCATCATTGCCTCCAATCGGGTCCCAATAGATAATTCTGCCAAATCTAGAATGAGACGAACGCAGTGATTCTATTCGGTGAACAAGATCAATGATTTGTAATTCAGCGATAGTTGCAGACGAAGAACTCGTAACCACTACTTGAGTAAAGGAAGAAGGCTTAATAGGATTGTTACCAAAATCATTGGTAGCAACAAGATTACCTCCAGTTACACTAACTTGGACAGTTGTTGGTCCTGGTCTGGCTTCAAATTGAATTCTCCAATTGTCCAATAATTCCAAAGTAAGACCAACTAAAACTCCACCGCCCAAATCCTGTTTTCCTGAAGCATTGGCAAGACTGGCGTGATCAAGATTCTCTATCTCATCCTCGAAATCTCGAATATCATTGAGCAACTCTTGGATTGTTACTTGTATTGTAGGACTATCAACTTGTATGACGTGAACAGGAAATATGTCAACTGATACTGGGACGCTATCTATCGTGGCAGTGCCACCACCATCACCTGTAAAGTTATCCCCATTTACAAACTGAGTGGCATTGCTGCCTACGAGGATGTAGTCGATATATTGGTTTGCAGAATCATTGACAAAATCAACTACTTCTCCCTGCTTTGTGGAATCACTATCATCCGTAAAGAATTCTTGTACAATGAATGTGCCAGTGATGTTGATTAAGTTTATTCTTAATAGTGGTGCATCTTTTAGGAACGTGAGAGCCATTGCATGTTTCCAATAGATAAGAAGGAAGATGCTTCAGGCTGAATCGTATTTTAATGAAGCATGGTCAATAATTATTCTTCTTTCTCAGTCTGCTTCTTTTTCACCTTTTCCGCTAAATCTCTTTTCATGATTTCCAAGTCAATGATCAGTGATCTCTGCTTTTCAACTTCCGCTGAGAATATCTTTATGTTCTCCCGGCATCGAGACAGATTGTCCTCGACTAACTTCAGATCGAATTCAGGATCATTAACTCTTGTCGCCATTGCATCTCCCTAAAGAACCATTATACATTAATCTACAATCGTATCTGTGGTTCTAATGGCAGTAAGAGTAGCGCCAGTTGCGATAAATGTACCTTCAACTTCAAATGGCAGAATGCCCTTCTTTCGAACTCGGCCTAATAGCGTAATGTCAACGCTGTGAATGAGGTTTACTGAAACAGTCGAACCTGTTGCCTGTTCCTGAATGAATGGCACATAGACATCACCAATCGGTGATGCTCCATCATTATAAGTTTTGCCCAAAACAGAAGCCATCGTAAATACACTTCCAGAGAATGAATTATACGCAAGAGAATCAAACAAGCCAGTAGCATCATCATGTATTCTAAGCGTTCCACTAGCAGGCGAATCGTTCGAAATCGATCCCTCAACCGTAACTGTAGGACTGCCGGAAGTCTGAGCGCCATCAATTGAATATTCATTAGTTTCAATTCCTGCGCCCGGACTTGCTTGTCGGAATACGGCAACTCGGTCACCTGTTACAAGACCGGCTACTGTCAGCGTCTGTAAGTTAGGAGGTGTTCTAACAGAACCATTAGCATCAATCAGCTGGAAGTTACGAATATCAGCATCCTGCATGTCCTGAATAAAGACACCTTGTGCTCCGAAGAACGTTCCTCCGGCAAAACTGCCAAACGGCGAAACCTTAACCAACGGATAAGTGCTGTCAAGAGTGATATAAATTCTTCCAATTACACCTGGATTTGTGGAATAATCAGTTCCTCCCAACAGATCATAGAATAGCTCTCCTGCAAGCTCCTGTCTACGGGTGTTGTACTTGATCCATTCGTACATATCTGTCAAGGCTTGCTTATCAGCGCCAGTTCTGTTCATGTAAATGACAGCGTTATATGGTTGCTCCGAGCTGTCATCACCAATGTCTTTCGGAAGCGTAACTGCACCTGTAGGACCACCATTGATCGTAACAGTTCGTCCACTTGTTAATCCAATAATAAGATCGCTATTTTGGATGCCAGTAGCACCGGAGAAGTTGCTGCTGATATTTCCAATATAACAAACACCTGTTGCTCCAGCATCATTATCATCGCTCATCAGAATAGCGCCTGTGGCACCAGCGATTGAAAGTCCTTCACCATCAATGAAGGTATTGGCATCACCAGTATTATAGTTGAACCTGAGTTGCACTGTAGATACGACAATATCAGTTCCCAAACCGGCAACAGTTAGAGATGCTCCTCTATCGAATCCTGGAGTTCCATCAATGGTTTTAGCAAAACCTGTTTTTTCTCCTGTAATTACATCGTTGTTAAGGAATTGAGTTTCGCCTGTGAGAATATATTCGATGGTTCCTGTTAAGTCATCACCAGAAGTATAGGCGACTACTACTCCACGCTTAGTTGCATCCGCCACTCCTGCCGTGGCAACAAACTCTTCACCTACAGTCATAGGCTCTGATGTAGTACCGGCATCAAATGTGAAAATATGCGTACCTGATGTGTTGTCAAGGTCATTAGCAGTAGCAAGCGGGATAGGAGCAACACCAGCAATTGTGGCCGTAGTAAAGTTATCATACGTATCTCCAAATCGACGTACAAAAACAGTAACTTCGCCACTATTAATTTCCACACCGGCTGCATCATCTACATTAGATTCCGTATTAGATTTTACTTTAGCAAGAACATCAATTTGGCCTGGCAACCACCACGGATCCAGAACAAAACCGTTTTGCTCGATATAAATTTGCGGTTGTGGCGTGGTGGCGAAAAACGCCAGATCACCAATGCCGTTAATAGAACCTAGCGTTGCAAAGTTGGTCCAAATATTATCCAAACCGACATCCTGAATAGATCCTGATTCGAGGAATCTAAAGGAATCATCTGGAATGACCCATGAGTTGATCAACGTATACTGCTGCAACTTAACCTGGGCAGATATAGGAATGTCATCATCCATGGCTCCCAATTCATCGAAAGTATCTTGTAAAAATGTGTAGAATGCATTTGCATCTCTAACAGCGTTCAGGCTGGCATCATAAATACCACCTTGCTCTCCAAGTTGAGAAGTAATTTGGGCTCCATTAACAATCGCTCTACTCTCTGTAAATACAGTTGTATTAACAGATGCAACGGTAACCCCACCAACGGACAGGTTATCTGGGTCTTGAAATGGTCCACCATCTATGTTAAGCAGCGTAAGAATGCCAGATACACCTGCGACAACAACTTCAATAGCAATAACTTTAGCTGTTGCACTACTATTTGATCCTGTAATCGTATCGTTTAGCTTAAAGCTCTGCCCGCCAACTTGAGTGTCATAATTAAGAACGTCGGTTGCTCGAATGACTTCATCGTCGGCCCAAGTTCCAGAAACATCAACCAATCTTAAAGTTCCTGTAGATGTCGTTCCATAAACTGTCTGTACTTTACCAGTAGAACCACCACTATTATCAACAGCTCCAAATCTAGTGAACGACTTAGTTCCACCATCATAATTGACTAGGATAGAAGTGGTTGGTGGAATAACAAATGTACTCGTATTATGTGTGCCAGTCCAGCCCGTATCATTATCTTCTCCAGTACCATCTGCGAAGGCTTTGACAACTCCGCCAACGCTAATGTCTTCGTTGGTCGTCCATGCACCAGCTCCAAAATCCTCAGAATATGCTGTACCGCCTGTGCCAGGACTTGTACTGGAAGTACTGCCTGTGTAATCTATCTTGCGAACTACACCTGAGTTGCCAGATGTATCTCCTGTAATGGTATCGCCGACTTTGAAGCCGCCATCAACAATGTTATCAAACTCTATTGCATCGCAAAAAACTAGACCCTCAAGATCGTCAAATTTGCCAATGACATCGGTGAGCGTTGCCGCAGTGCCAGTAGTTGATAGAATTTTACCGATTGCTCCGGAAGTTGCACCACGAATGACATCGCCAGCAGCAGGAGGAGTGCCAGTACCGGCTCCGTGAGTCAGATCTCCATCTATGTGGCTGATAAGCTTATTTGTAAAATCAATGTCCCAATCACTTTCAATTGCCATTAGAGCATCTCCTTAGCATGTTTTGTATAGATAATAGGTGTTCCAATACAGATATTCCTCCAATATAACTCAGATTCCTTGAACTAATCTACGATTGTGTCCACAATCCAGACAGCAGTGACAGTCAATCCACTGCCGGTTTCAATAGTTCCGGTAGTTTCAAAAGGCAAGAACCCCTTGAGCCTTGCCTTAACTAGAACATCTTGAGGGGTAGATCCTGTAAAGTTTTCTGTTGCTGTTCCTGTTCCGTCAGCATTTTTAGACATTAACACCACACCACCTGGATCAGTCTCGATATGGCATCTAGCGTTTACTACTACTCCGTTGATTTCTAACGGAACACTGGATTGTGGCGAAAACGAGTTTCCACCATCAGCAATCATGCCGGATATTGTTCCAGTGCCTCTGTTGGATAGAAAAACTCCCTCAGTTAAACTGAGATTTCTTTGCGTGAAATAAGTATCACCACCGGCAGCCTTCAAAATGAGGCCATGCTCTTCTTCTCCCCATAAAATAGATTCCAGATAAGTTGGGCCAGTCGCTCCATTCATGTCATTAAGAGATTCATGTGGTTCTGCTATTTGCGCGGAAAGAAAGTCATAGACGACTTGAACAGTTGAGCCATTGCAGTCCACATGCCAAGTAAACGTATCATCGAGAGTTCCTTTGTCAATGTCTCCACCAATTCCGCCTGAACTGGTGATGGCCTCATCTTCAGGGAATGTATCGCCCACATCATCAGGCTCTACAACAAGCTCTCCTGTTGCAGAAGTTAATTCTTTGACTTCTATGATTGTTCCGCTACTGCCTCCTGAAGATGTAATGACATTTCCGGCGCTATAAGATCCAGAATCTAAGCTGTCGTAAGCGAAATACTGAAGAATTGGCTGACCGCCAACATGAGGCAATCGATCAGCCGTAATTCCGCTTCCATTTGAAATGGCGGTGGCTGAATTTGATTCCGATATATTCGCATCATCCGTTAAAGTAATACCAAGATTCAAAGCCGCGGCAACAGATAGTGTCGAAACAAATGGATTTCTAGTGTAATCATATACTTTCAGAGCAAAGCCGCTGTGAGCAATTGTAGATAGTGATGTCCCGCCACCATCAGTGTAGTTGTTTGTGAGTATATTAGATGAAGCAATTCCACCGGCAAGTGTAGTCTGTTGGTTATCTGTTGGTATATTGGGACCTGTAGGACCTGAATTTGTCTCAAACACGTAAGATTCAGCTCCAACAATAGCCGTTCCATCAGCCTGTTGCACTGCAATATCGAGGCTGAACTTTTCGTTAACCTCATTGCCAGATGCAGAAACAAAATCTAACTGTGTTTGGTCAGTAACTGTCCAAACAGGATTGATGATATCCCAAGTTTCATCCGTATCAATGGTCACATACGGAGTTCCCATCAAATTAAAGTTGTGGTTTGCGAGAGATCCAGGCGGCCCAGTTGGTCCACCACCATCAGGAGTATAGATGAAACCCGGCCCTTGCCTAATAGCCCATTCTGAAGAATTTGTACTTTGACCATCAAATATATCTAGAGAGGCAGTAGGATCGACACTAGAAATGATATTATTTCGCAGATATAAAGGACCTGTAGGTCCAGAATCAGGACCTGTAGGTCCAACATTACGTATCATTCTTTTTGAGTCTGTAAATGTGGTGTCTACAATCTCAACAACATCCGAACGCAGTAGTCCTGAAGTATCACCCATCCCTGCTGGCCCAGTAGGGCCACCTATTTTCAAATTATTACATGAATTAATTTGGCAACCATATAGATTCAATGCGTTTATACGGCTGTCGGATGCGACAAAATCCCACCTTAGAGGACCAGTGGCTCCAGGTGTGGTCGGAGATACAAAGACAACCCCACCTGAACCAACAGTGTCTGTTCCGCTTCCTGCTGCGTTGCCCAATGTTACTTTGGCATCTTCTGATATGACAAACTTAAAATCGCCATCCCTAATAAAGTTATCTGAACTTGGTGTCCCAGTTGCTGAAGTTTTGGATAGCTCTTCATAAGCAATAACCAAACCAGAATCACTAAATTCGCAGGCTGCGGAATCACCACCGAAAACTAAATCTCCTTGCACGAATATTACTTTGCCTTGTTGTCTTACAATTCCATATTTATTGCCTATAGTGCCTTCATCGGCATCAATGATATCTTGAAATGTTGCTACGCTACCAGACGTAGTGTTAATTCGTAAACCAGTACTAGAGGTAGACTGACTTACCCTAATGGCATCACAAAGACCGTTATTGAAGTTACCTGAAATCATGGCGACCACACCTATGACCCCGCCAATAAAAATAACTGCGGATAGATCTGGTGGCGTTCCATTAATGGTATCGAATGGATTCTCTGTAAGATCGCACTTTACAGCAAAGCAAACCCACCCACCTCTGTAATTATCAGCTCCTCCTACATTCCATTCTCCATAATCAGCCGTTGCAGATGTGTTGCTAACTCGAATACGAAAACCACCATCAGATTGGATGTCCATTGCAGGAAAATTGAGACACATCATCCATACATAAAGTATCCTTCCTCTCAAATCATATGGACTGTTGGTATCGCCAGTAGAATTATAAATGAAAGGCACGTTAGTCTGTGAAATTTTTGACCCTTGACAAGCAATGCCTTGATTGAAGTTCACAATATCGGTATTGTTAGTGCTCCAATCCGTAGTCTCACTAGTATCAGCCGTAGCAATGGTAGTTAATAATGAAGTTATCGTAATAGCCACTGATTATTCCTTTTTGACCATCCTGTCATACAAAACTATTCCAGCAGCAACAAAAGACCATGTTGAACCTTTTATGCTATAATCAAGATCAAAATAAATCCATTGACCACGATTGGCATTTGTTATTCCACTTGAATCAGGACCAAAAACATAAATTGTATCTCCTTCAGGGTGTGCTAAATCTTTAAGATTAACAGGTTCACTAGTATCAGCAAGAGGGCATTTAAGTGGAGTTTCTACGAGAATAACTTCTGATTCAGGATATATATTTAGAGACTCATCAAGGCTGGCGCATCGATGAAAGGTCATGTCTCCATCCATAAACTTATATCGTTGACCGAAATCCGATGTTGTGCAATCAATCATAATGACTGTATCTACACCGAAAACTTTTCCTGTTTCTCTCCACAATTCAGCAGCATCGAATGTTCCTGAAAGAACATTTTTACTGGAGTCTTCAAAATAATAGACGATTCCTAACATTTTAGTTCCTCTAAAAACATATTATACATCCCAATTCTATAGCAATTCTACCCCACGAACATGAATGTCAAACGCTGGAGTTGGAGGACCTGTTGGTCCCGCATTGATCGTAATTTGAAGATGAATTTCATTGCTGTTATCTTCGTCTACGTAGCTCCATTCTAAGTCATCATTCCAATTATCAGTTGAATTCATAGATTCAGCAGCGTACCTAATATCTGCACTACTGAATGTATCATTCTCATAAAAGGCCAGGTCAAAATCAGTGACTGTTCCTGTTGAAACACTGATGCTGATATAGTCTATTTTAGATTTCGAAATATCCCAATTGCTATCAGTTAGATTCAAATTTCCTGCGCTTTGTCCTGTTGCGTTTAGCTCATGAAATGCCAATGCTCCACCTCCTGTAGGTCCAGTCGGCCCCCATAAGCCGTTATTAAAGGCTAAGACATCCCCAGGATTTGGGGACGATTCTCCAACATCTTCTAAATCAGATAAAACTCCAACAGCGCTTCCTGCCGGTCCAGTGGGTCCAACTGGACCAGTTGCTCCTGTAGGTCCACCTGGATCGCCTGCATCACCCTTAAGACCTGTAGGTCCTGTAGGCCCTGTTTCGCCCGTTAATCCAATTGGTCCGGTTGGGCCAGTTGGTCCAGTTGGTCCAGTTGGTCCTGTAGGTCCGGTAGTTCCAGGACCACCACCACCATCGCCTGGCAAGCCTCTGGGACCTGTTGGTCCTATGCCTCCAGTCAATCCAATTGGACCTGTTGGCCCTGTAGGGCCAGTAGTGCCTGGTCCTCCTCCTGATAGACCTCTCGGACCTGTTGGCCCAGTTGGCCCGGTAGGTCCTGTAGTTCCAGGACCGCCTCCCCCTATGCCAGGCAAACCTCGTGGTCCAGTTGGTCCTGTGGGTCCTGTTGGTCCGGTAGTGCCAGGGCCGCCTCCACCGCCACCACTATCTCTCAATACAGCAGGTATAACTGCTTCTAGTACATCAGCAGGCGGTACAACACTTTGATTTCGATCTCGAAAAATGACCTTGCCACTGCTGACAGCACTGACTAGATCTCTAGAATTGCCTATTCTTTGAATAGAGGCATGTGTAAGAAGATCAACCCACTTACCGGGTAGCAATTCAACATTGTCAAGATCGCCGAGCGTGATAACACGTTTTGTGACATTCTTGACTAGTCGAGTTTCATTCCTGGCATCGGAACCCCGGTGTGGAAGGCGTCTAAACATTATCCTCCTCTATTTGCTTTGTCTCCTCTAGAGGGATACGTTTTGCGTATAGATGGAGGGTCTGCCTGATCGCCTTGAAAATATGAGTAATCAATTTTGTTTTCTAAAAGTTTTGGATACTTCTGTCCGTAAATTGCTTCGCGCCAGTCTATTTCGCCACCAACTTTTGTACCTTCATCTAGGGATAGAATATTAGTCTTAAATTGATTGGATTCTGCAACAGGTTTAACTGCCTCTCGAATCATCGGAGTAAGCATGCCTGCTGGCATCATTGTACGATTGTAATTCTCTTTTATTCCTTCTAGTGTATAAGACAGAGTTTCAAAAACCCTTGAAGCAACGCTTTCTTGAGAAGTATCAAAAGACCAAATTGCCTCAAAAGCAGCATAATCTAGAATGCCAGAATAGTGAGTGAGTTTTATCTTGTACTTATTAGCAATCTTTCTCATCAACAGCTCGCATAGGTAAGTGTCTCTATTGGATTCCGTATTTATGAATTCAAACGCCCGCTTCCTGATGCTGCTGCTCTTTTTATTAGAAAGCCAGCTGGCAGTTTTTTCCATCATCTCATTAGAAAAAATCTTATTAGTCGCTAATTTGTCCATCATAACCTCGTTTCATTACGTACTCTAAAATAGCATGGCATTCCTCTAAGCATTATGTGTGTTAAGCTAATTGCTCTATCGTACATATATGCAGGGTAATGGTTCTGGATGTTGCCCATTGGGCTGTAAGTTGCAATACTTGACTGGTTGTCGTATCCACTGTTATAGCGCCTGAATTAGCCATACCCTGATCAGCACCACGAGATGTCCAATTAAATCCAATGGAAAATATTTGACCGGACCCACCAATACTTTCTACTCTAATTGTACTGTCCCACCACCAGGGTTGATTATCGTCATCAAATGCTATAGCTGTGTCTGACAACAAAACAGTTGATCCCATCTTTAATCTCAATGTGATGTTTGTCTGAGCAGCAGCGGAATCTGTTTCTCCTCCACAAACAAATCTATATATGCTTCCAGCTTTCATGGTATCAGCCGGAATGGTGAACTGAGTCTCCGTGAAGGCAGTGTCACTATCACTTGTAAGGGCTTCTGTGGTCGAGTTTCGATGAAGCAAACCAACTCGTGAACTAACACCTGTTGGAGTTTCAGCTTGGAAATTGCCTTCCGCTATATCATAATAGATACTTGGATCAGTTGCACTTTCGCTGAGGAATCGAAGTTTGTAACTCTTGAGATCACTTTGAGTGTTTAAGACAATGCCATCACTAACGAGTTTTGCCGGGCCAGTAGCACCAATCAGAAAATTAAGTTCATCAGAGGCGGACCAATCAAAGGCTGGGTCTTCTGATCCAGGTCCCAAAAAGTCCATGCGAGTTGCTGAAAACGTAATTTGATTAGCTCCACCAATTGCCATTGCGTTTATTTCAGCACTTCCTAAGACTTCAAGATCGCCTTGTACTCCTAAATCGTTATCTCCATCAACAAGCAAATAATTTGGACTTGCATTGGTCCCTATGTCTACTAAGCCTTTACTCATTTTAACTTTGCCTAGAGTTCCACCAGAAGTAACACCAACTGCTATTTCAATATCGCCACTTTGCCCGCTTCCTATTGTTGTTCCTGAATTTATTACAATTTCTCCAGAATTAGCAGCAAGTGCATTACCAGTTTTAATAGAAAGATCTTTGCTGACGGTATTGGAGACATGAGAAAACGTACGTATAGAAACACCTTCTGGTTCAGAATCTTCTATCTCACCACCTTCCAACGTAATCCTTCCGCCAGTAATATCTAGATCTCTAAGCGATTCAATGCTCAATGCATCAAAAGAAGGCGAATGGATAGTAGGACCAGTAGGTCCTCTAAATGTAATACCGCCTGCTCCCTCAAAGAACAACTCTTGATTGAGCGTATCCGCAGATGTCTGTTCTTCGAGATATATGCCGTATGCATTAGTTAGAGTTCCTGTGTTTACAACATGACTGCTAACTCTCATGCCAATAGCATCTGTGACAGTTCCATCGTTGGCATCAAGTACATCACACCAGAACCCTATTACGGCATCAGTCGTATGAGCGACACCGCTTGGAGAAAATCCAGCTCGGAAACCAATAAGGTTAGAGACAGTGCCTGTGCCGCTGCCAATAGCACTCAAAGCAGCTTGAAATGCATACATGCTTGTTATGGGGTTAGCACTGGTTGATTGGACTATACAATCTTGACCCACAATTAGTGTTTGTGTTCCACTCGTATGACCAGCAGTCAATATTGTTTGTTGACCAAACCAATCAGAAGAAGAACCTGCGCCTGTTGTTTCAAGAACGTTGCTAATAGCAATTTGTGTTTTACCGGCTCCACCAAGATCAACATCGGTTATATCTATTTCAATTACAGTTCTAAAGATGTCAGTTGAATCGGTAAAATGGATCTTTTCTTGGAACTCCCAATCGCCTGTTACAATTTTATCAGCCGACACTGTTTGAGATGAATCTATCGTCATCAGCTCACTAGTTAGATTAGGCAGGGTGATTGTAATGGAGGCTACCTGAGATTGTGTTGTTATAGTGGCTGTGTTGCCCGTATCTAAAACAATCTGGTTACTAGTAGCAGAAAATTCTGCTGTCAGCCCTCGAAACACTCCAACATCATCAATATCTTGTGAACCGGCAGAATTGCCAACGGTCAAGACTTGAGCAAGAGATTGGCTAGAACCTGGGCCAGTTGGGCCAGTAGATCCTAATGGTCCTATTGGACCAGTTGGACCCGTAGGCCCGGTTGGGCCAGTAGGACCATCAGGACCTGTTAATCCTTGTGGACCTGTTGGCCCGGTAGGGCCAGTTACACCTGCTGGACCTGTCAGCCCAATTGGTCCTGTAGGGCCGGTTGGACCCGTTGGGCCGGTTGGGCCAGTAGGACCATCAGGACCTGTTAATCCTTGTGGACCTGTTGGTCCGGTAGGGCCGGTGGGACCTGTTGGACCCGTTGGGCCGGTAGGTCCGGTCGGTCCAGTTACACCAGCAGGACCTGTTAAGCCAATTGGCCCAGTCGGTCCCGTTGGTCCAGTCGGACCTGTTGGTCCAGTCGGACCTGTTACACCTGCTGGACCTGTTAGTCCAATTGGTCCAGTAAGACCGATTGGTCCGGTCGGACCTGTTGGCCCGGTAGGACCTGTTGGCCCGGTAGGGCCGGTGGGACCTGTTGGTCCAGTTACGCCCGCTGGGCCTGTTAAGCCAATTGGTCCAGTTGGTCCTGTTGGCCCGGTGGGACCTATTGGTCCGGTGGGACCTGTTGGTCCGGTGGGTCCTGTTGGCCCTGTGGGACCTATTGGTCCGGTGGGACCTGTTGGTCCGGTGGGACCTGTTGGTCCAGTTACACCTGCTGGACCTGTTAAGCCAATTGGTCCAGTGGGTCCTGTTGGCCCTGTTGGCCCTGTTGGCCCAGTTGGACCAGTTACACCTGGTCCTGTTAAACCAATTGGACCAGTAGGTCCAGTAGGTCCAGTAGGTCCAGTGCCACCTGCGCCATCTTCACCTTGCAGTCCTCTTGGCCCAGTTGGTCCAGTTGGTCCTGTTGGCCCAGTAGGTCCAGTTCCGCCTGCGCCAGCTTCGCCCTGCAATCCTCTTGGTCCGGTTGGTCCAGTGGGTCCGGTTGGACCAGTTCCACCTGCGCCAGCTTCGCCCTGCAATCCTATAGGTCCAGTCGGTCCTGTTGGTCCGGTAGGTCCTGTTCCGCCACCACCGGGCAGTCCGGGCAGTCCGGGCGGTCCAGTAGACCCTTGAAGACCTATCGGTCCAGTTGGACCAGTTGAACCTGTAGGACCACCAGGATCTCCTGGTAGACCTTGCGGACCTGTAGGTCCTGTTAGACCTATTGGGCCAGTCGGTCCTGTAGGACCAGTACCGCCAACACCAGGCAATCCTGTTGCTCCTGTCGGCCCTATAAGTCCTCTTGGCCCCGTAGGTCCAGTTGGACCCGTAGGTCCAGTTGGACCTATAGGCCCAGTTAGACCTGTAGGCCCGGTTGGACCTGTTGTACCAATGCCGGTAGGTCCAGTTAATCCAACTGGTCCTGATGCTCCTGTGGGTCCTGTAGATCCTGTGGGTCCTGTGGGTCCTGATGCTCCTGTGGGTCCTGATGCTCCGGTAGATCCTGTAGATCCAACAGGACCACTTCCTCCTGTAGGTCCTGTACCTCCTGTAGGTCCTGTACCTCCACCCTTCAAGCCTTGTGGACCTGTAGGTCCTAATGATCCTTGAGGACCAGATGAGCCAGACGGTCCTGAAGCACCTGATGGACCTGTTTCTCCGACGATGCGATCACCCAGACCTGGAGCGCCCTCTAGAGGAACTTCTATTGGTATTTCTTCAAAAGAGAGTGGTTTGGTAGAAGTCGCATTGAAGCCTCTGCCTATGGGCCTGAAACTTCCGCTGAACTGCACAGTATATCTGCCGTCAGCCAGATTAAATGAATTGCGCCATTGGCCACTTTTTGTGGTAGTAGTCTCGCCAACGACCTTTCCTAGTATATTAAGTATTTTGATAGCAGTCGTCCCGATAATGGGAACTGCTAACATAGGAGGGACATTGTCTCTCGGCGTACCATAATTGTGGTTTACAACAGCAGGCATAACACTTTAATTGCCTTTTCGGACTAAATTTTCCTTGCACAATAGCCCGCTGTCTATTTATAACCACTCAAGAAAGATTCAATTTCGTTATTCAAATCCTCAAAAGACATTGTTTCGCATAAAATGTGCTTAATATTCGTGGCAGGCGACTTATTCTGTATATGGTTGGTAGTTTTCCATAAGACCAATCCAGGTATATCTAGTGCTCCAGCTACATGATAAAGACCTGAATCATTAGAAATAAAACCGTCACATTGAGCAAGAATACTTGAGGTGTCCTTAATTGACAATAGTGCAAGATAATTCAAGCATCCATCAGGTATAGATATTTTACTCCAAAACGTGTTTAAATCAGACTCGTTTCCTAAAATAACAGGTACGCATTCTTGTTGATGTACAGAGTTAACGATATATTGCAACAACTGAGTAGACAGCGACTTGCTCTTCTTCCAATATTCTCCAAGACATCCATGAATAATTGCTATGTAGGTCTTGTTGGATTCTTTTTCTAGCTTTTTTGTGAGTTCTTTGGAAATGTAAGTTTTAGTTACAGGAAATTTTCCAACAAATTTCTTCATCCACCCCTCTGTGTTTGGCATTGCTGCATCTAACATATGGTTGGATCCAGTAGTCGCAAACGGTGGTGTTTTGGGCATTTTTGACAAGATATTGATAAAATCACAATCTTCATACAGGCTGGCCACAGCGGGTGATTCAAAAAACACATCAATAGGTTTGGAATGTCTTTTTGATAATTCACAAAGCATAGGAGTTGCCATGATAAAATTGCCCAATTCATAACCAAAGCTCTGTAGAAACCACATTCTTTCTATAGACTTAACTTCAGAATAATTAGCCAATTGAGACAGTTCCTCTTGCTTAACTCCTATAGCCCTGGCTAATTTCTTAGACATGATATCTGATTCTTTGGATGAAGCTCTTGCTTTATCACTAAAACTTGGTCCAATTATTTTCACAGCCAAGCCATATTCCTTCATGGCATCTTCTCTAACAGATTTCGTTTCAGGTCTTCGATCTACATCCCACCATGGCTTATGGTTCCAATAATCCTTTACTTCAGTCAAATCGCTATCATGGATGATAGATCCCTTAAGGATTCGAAAGTTGACTTTTTCATCAACTCGTTCATCCCCAAAATTCATTGCGTGCCAGAGCATATATTTATAGAAACGAGGACGAGCAATATTTGAAAACAGGTATATCTCTGTATTGGAATGTCCTGTAGCAGAGAAGATGGCAGGTATTCTATATAGTGGGCTATCGGGTTCTTTAGCAAAGATAGATTCCAATTCTTTTCTAAGAACAGCAGTCATTATAAAATCTGCATCCCATCTGAAGGTGTACTCATGGCATGACTTCATCATGGCCCAATTAAGATACCATATTGTGGAGTGTACTGAATTTACAGGAGTACACATATTTTCAATGCCAGTTTTACCAAGAATATGTGGATATTGGTAGACATTAATATTTTGACCTCTCTGCTTGCACTTCATCACTATTTCTTCAGTACGGTCAGTGCATAGATTGAGAAAAACATTTATTTCATGAGGGGTTTGTAGATTTCTCAACGAATCTAGATTCATTTCTATTGTGGATTCTTCATTTTTTGCGCGCAAAAGAAAGCTGATACCAGGCTTCTTAGGCCGATCATACCAATTAACAGGCAAAGCAAATTCAGCTTCCGACATCTGCTCAACAGGCAATATCATCTGTTCTGATATTAGTGGCTTTGGCTCTTCAATTTTATCCTGCAAAAACTGAACCCATTGAGTTACTCTGGACTTGCACGACCAATTATCAACCACATGCTTTCTGACAGCATGCTTCATATCAAGCAATTCATCTTTGTTTGCGTACAAATGCTCCAGTTTATTGATAAACGCATCAGCATCAGATTCTACTATATAGCCGGTTTCACCATCCTTAACAAATTCAGACATGTGCCCACAGTTTGTTGATATTGTAGGAACACCACAGGCTCCTGCTTGCAAGGGAGGCAATGGACCACCTTCAGACACTGAGGTACACAGCAGAATATCTATATCTCGAAAATATCCTGGCATCTCAGAATATGGTAATCTCGGGTTGCTACCAATAACACATCTGGCATCAAACCTAAAGCCAGGCATATTGTCTAAGCGGCTCACGATCTGCGAAAGCAATTTAACATTTTTCACGAGTACATTACTGCACAGCACAGACCCAACCACAATTTGATCCCGCTGTTTCGACCCCATAGGGTAAAATTTCTCTATGTCAACTTGTTGTGGAAGATATATTTTGTTCTTAACATCTCTAAGCAGCACTCTTTGTTTTGCATTTAGATATCCAACTCTGTCGTATTTATGACAAACTTCTATGAATTGATCAGATAGTACAGGCATATCACCAGAGTTCAGTATCTCAAAAACTTCCTCAGGAGATGGCCATGTTTTAGTTTGCCAATAAATGTTGTTAGATATGACTTCTGTCATCGAATGAAGAACGATGGACATGTTTTTTCGTTTGACATTATGATCGCGTACAAATGTTTCTGCCGTATCAAGTGTGCCAGCATAAAAGGTTAATTCAGGATCGTTGTTTAGTCTTTTGAGAAATTTCGCAATTTCTTTATGTGAGTGCCAATCATAGATTCTGATTTTGTAACCCAGTGGAGCCAAGTATCTGGACATATCACTTGCCAAAGGAAACAAGGCCCATCCAGGGCTAGGCTCTATCGAGAAGAAGCAATCGCTTTTGCTGGGACAGAGTCCACTTGTTTCAGAAAAATCCTTCGTATCTAAGACAAATTTTGCTCGGTATCCAACTAGATACGAGAGCTGCTTTTTCTGATTAGGTGTCAGAAATGAAACATCACCAATAAGTATAACATCATATTCGTCTGTTTCCAATAGAAGATCTAATATATCTCCACACCTAATCTTATCATGGTGATTAGAAGGAGACCCATCACAATAGAGGCCGTCTATCCTGACATTGTCATTACTTTCTCTGATGAAGCTGGCATAGTCTCCGCCATCTACTTCAATCTCTAGAACTTTGTTAGGGTTTATCTCCTTTAAACGTTCTAAGAAGGGGTTTAATGTAGATTGATTTATGGCACTAACTCCAAACTATTTACAGGTTCTAATATTGGAGATTGTGGGCTTGATTTAGCCGAAGACTTTATATGCTTTTTGATTTTCTGTGCATCCGCAATTCTTTGACCTTCAGTACACGCCCAAACTTTACTGGAACGCTCGTTATGTTCTGTTGCCTTATTATGAACTCGATCTAATTTTGCCTTGTCATGCCAGGGATGCATATGTTCTATTAAAACATCTTCAAGAAGGATGCGTCTACTATTATAGTCTGCCAAGAATGTTACCCATGTGTCGTTGTACATGCTAAGAAACATATCTGGCACAACATATCCTAGAAGTTCACACCATTCTCTGGTAAGGAACAGCATTGAGGCAAGCTCTTTAGGACCAGGAACATTTTTGCCGCCATCATCAGGATGTATTAAAACCATTTTGTCTGGATAGTCATCAAAAGCAGATAGAATAATGTCATCCCAATTATTAGTTCGATAAATAACATCTTCGCTCGAAACGTAAATGTAATCACCCTTGCAGTGCTTAAACAGAAAATTATGCCACCTATTTCTCCACTGTTGATCTTTGCCTTTGTCGTTATAGTACGAAAAATGAACGCCATTGTCTGCTTTAGAGTATTTATCAACGCAATCACGTAGATCTTGATCTTCATCATCCACGTAACAAAGAACTTCTATATCATGCGCTCCGGACATGGTTGAAAGCATCGATTGAAAACAGGCTTCTGTTTCCTTTAGCCTTTTAATCGGCATCAAAATAGACAGAGTTTTGACTTTCTCATTTGGCACATCCAATTTTATGTCCGGCTCTACAGTCATCCATTTGCGATCATCAGCATTGACAGGCTGAGAAGGAAAGCATTCACCATTTGATGACGTTGTTGGGTATACTTTGTTGAGCCAATCAAGCTGAGTTCGACCAGGTTTGGTCATATACCATCCCTTTGGGCTCCACAGAGAAGACAATGTCTCAAAGTATTCTTGATACATTAAAGCCACTCGCTCCATAGTGTAGTTTTGGCTAGCCCAGTCATAACAGGCTTGAGGCGAAAGCTTGTCAACATTGTTGGCTGCCCAACAGAATTGCTCAAATGTTCTGCATCTATAACCAGTCACACCATGTATGATGTTTTCAGAAAAAACTCCCCAATCGCTTGTTATAACCGGCGTGCCAGATAGCATTGCCTCAATTGACACTCCACCAAATGGTTCGATGTAGTAGGTGGGCATAAAGACCGCTTTAGCTTTCGACAGCAATTTTCTGCGCTTTTCAACATCAGCAAAACCAACACAATCTATGTGATCACCTTCAATGCTAATGCCTTCTGATTCATCAATCAGCTTGCCTTGACCAGCCATTTTGAGCGTGCCGCCAACTTCCTTGATGACCTGAGATGCCACATCGATTCCTTTACGTTTTACAAATCGTCCTAGATATAGGAACCAATCTTCTTTCTCTTCGCAAAAGGTGAAATCATTTGGATCAAAATAATTTGGTATGACAGCATCGTAAAAAGAGCCATCAGCATAGTTGTATTTGCCGTAGACAAAACTCATCCAAGTATATGACTCGAATACGCGATACTTAGAGTAGATGTCTGGGTATCCAATTCCTGGCTCTACCGCTAAAACCTTGCCCTTCAATGCTTCAGCTACTGGCTGGTGCCCCCATCCCCACATAGTCAGTAAAAAATCTTTACCACTCAAACGCTTTGTAATTTCAGCAATGCTGTTTTTATGAAAAGTAGTGTAGCATTCATCTTCTTGATCAAACTTGAATTGCTGGCTTTGAAAATCAACCCCATAGAACTTATTACGCAACTCCTCTGTAACGACATCTACATGTTCTGTGCAAACAGGATCACTGCCTTCACATCCATAGTGGTAAACTTCATGCCCGAGATCATATAGCATTTTACATAGCTTAAGAACTTTCTGTGTGTAGGCGCAGGAAATGTAATGTATGCTAGTTACAGTATGGGGAATTCCCATAATATGGAAAACCATGCTATCCTCCTTAGGTCAAAATATTATACACTACTTGTGGGTTCAGCAGACAAAAGACATGGTTTCAGTTTCTCTCTAGAACAAAGTACTCCAAACAATCTTGAATTCTTTTTGAAGACCGCAATATTGACATGTAATTTTGTTTCACTGTCTTCCATCATGTGATACAACCTGATCATATCACGAATTTCTTGACGCAGTGATGAAGACTTTTCAACATGCAGAACTGGAGATATAAAGAGCTTGGCTTGATCGTTTTCGAAGTAAACAACGTCTGTTTTAATAGGCCAATAAAATTTAGTGCAGGTAATTCCGTCAACATAGAATTCCCTCTCTTTTATCGGCTTAAAATAGCCGATAATCCACCGGATTGGCAACATGATATACTGAAACATTATGGCGAGTGTGTCCCATTAGTCAGATTCATCAATCTTTCCTAAGACATCACAAATTCTTTTGATTTTTTTGGTGGCATCTTCTATTTCGTATGACTGAAGTCTAGCACGACCACCATCCTCAAAATAAATCAGGAAATTTCCATCTTCATCGAACTCGTGTACGAAAGCCTGTTTTTGGCCCATTCGCTCGACGAGTTCATTAAATGTCATACCTTCCATATCTATATTTCGAACTCTTCGTCCAAAAATCCTGTAAATCTATTGCCATCATTTGCAGAACCCTTAGCCTTAGGCAGATCAGTAGGAACTAAGCCATACTGCTCAATATATGCGGTTACCCACTCTTCTTCTAGCTTATGCCAAGATTTACAACAACATGGACCAGAAATCATGTCACAAGGTTGGCCAGAACCGTTGTAATGCTTAGGCCAGTGTTCAGGGTATCCAGCTATTATAGTTGGAGTTGGTTCCATAAACCATTATACAGGCTATGGCTCGAAGTGAAATATCGTGACTGGCGCATCGACTTGATTTGAAAAGTTCTGAATCAATTGCAAGTACAAATTCCAATCTCCACCAGCCGCTCCACAACCAATGCCCTCAGGAAATGCTACGCTATGAAGATCTGGAATTTCTGCAATCTTATTTAGACACTCGGCGAAAGCATTGCGACGAACTTCATTGCCATCTTTCCCACTGTCAGCATACCTGACGAATCCAGGATAATACTGAGCCAACATCGCAATCACGTATCGCTGATCCTCACCGTTGCCTCTGATGAGGATATCGCCCATCCGCTCACCTTCTGGAGGATCATATATGGGGATGCTTTGTACTTTGTAAGATCTATAAGAGTAGACATCAGCATAGGGATATTTCATGAAGACATCTTGCGCCAGATGGGCAGCACCGTTCGTCACGCAGTTGCATTGATGACAGATATACCTGGCATCGCATTCAAGGAGATTTCCATCTATGACTTGCATTATTCTATAACAAACCTCACTCGGCGAGCTACTACATCAAACTCTGTTTGTGGTACAACTCCAACAATACGAGTAGTATCATAAAGAGGCGTATCAGAAAGATCAAGACATTTTTTCAAAGATGCATAGGAAACGCTCAATGTGCCCAATGTCTCTGCCGGGGCAGCAGTCTCAGCAGTCTTATTGTTCCGATCTCGGAATGTCTTAGCCTTATGTCGCAGTTGAGCAATGTTGACGTTATGTTCTAGCAAAACAACACGAGGAATATGAGGATCATCTATGCAAAGCAAACCTATAAGAAGGTGTTCCGTACCGACATAGTGAAAACCCATATTACGAGCTTCGAGCACAGCATTTGCTATGCTTTTCTTAGCCCGCGGGGTATGTGGAAGTTTGCCCATCGAGACCATATCTGGACCAGATTTGATAAGATTACGAACATCCTTGATCATTTCTTTCAAATCGTGTCCCAAATCTTCCAAGATATGCGTTGCCATACATGACTGGCATTTAAGAATGCCCAGAAACAGGTGTTCTGTACCTATATATTCGTTATTGAAATACTGGGCTTCTTGATTGGCAATCGATGCTGCTTTCTTGGCTCGGTCAGTGAAGTTTTCAAACATTTCGAAGCCTCTTAAAAAGCGCTGCTAAAATGTGCGCGATATTCCATGAATCATCATCTGCCCTATGATGTGTACCTAAAAGGGGCAAGCCAAGCTTCTCCAACGCCTGAAACATACCTACTTCCCTCTTACAGTTGAAAGTGAGAGCAAACAGATTTTTGACATTCAAATGAGTTGTACCAAATGGATAGTCTCTATGCTTCTCAAACATGCGTCGATCATAATCGCCATAGCTGGCCCATACTCGATCTTTGCTCCGATACTCCTTCTTGAGAATCTGAAATGCTTCGTAATGTCGAATGCCATTTTCATCCAACATCTGCTGTGTAATAGTGGTTAATTCGGTACAGAATTTACTCACCCTAGAACTAACTGGCAAGCATAGAATGCTCTTCTTGTCATGCACTTCAAGGGCTGCAACCGACAATTGTGTAATGCCAATTTCAATTATTTCAGAGTTTTCACCAGCAGGAGTATCGCCCTCCCAGCAGGTGGACTCAACATCGACTACATTGATAAATTTCAGATCTCTTGCCATTGACTAATTATACCTTGCTTGCAGGCTACATTTCAAGCCTAATATCCTCGCCCAGCGGGATATCGACGTATCGGCGTATCTTTTCCTGGGTGCTGTCCCTCCGTTTAACAAAATCTTCGGTAATATAGTTCCAGCGGTTGTATTCAGAGTACCACTTGTCCAGAACAGAATAAATGGACTCAATGTCATATATGAAACTGTGGTACTCGATAGTTTGAACTGAATCTAATCCATCCAAAGATCGAAAGACCTTCATCAAGTCGTAATGCTGCATGTATCTATTTAGTCTAGCCTGTGTTTTCCGCCACCACATATTCTTTTCGAGATAACAGGCAACAGATTCTATGAAGGGACGATGTATGTATAGCAAATTGAAATGTTTAGATAGTTCATGAATATGAGCAATGACTAGTGTGATTTCATTGACTTCCTTAATAACACATCGTAGATTCGCAAATATTTGAAGGTCACGCCACATCAAATCCCAATAGTCCTGCGATGTGTGTGGAATAACAGCTGCTGTTATGGGATAATCAGCACCAAAAGTGATGCCTTCAGGCATAATGTCCATATGCTTTCGTCTATGCCTTCTGTTGAAAGGCTCATAAAAGTTTGTGAAACTCAAAGCCTTACAACAGACATGTTGCAGTGTGGTGGTTCCGCTTTTGGGAATAGCGATTATGAACAACGGCCTATTATTTGTCCCATTTGTCATACTTAGGTATATCTTTGGGCTTCACGGCCCTGCATGCCTTCTTGTTAGTGCAATGAGCCAACCATGCGGAGTAAAACAAGCCTGCGTGATGTGTGACCATATTGCCTACATGCCTGCCTGTTTTGCGCTTCAACATATCATTTCGCAACTTGTAGATTGGACCTATATCGAGATTTAGACCAGTGAGATATGCAACAATAAACTCTTCAGCTTTTGCCTTATCCGCAAGGTACATGGCATAAATTGCAGCAGAGACGCCTTTAGGAGTAAGAAGTTTAGCAATCTGTTGGTCTTTAACACAAGACATAAGGTTCTCTGCCCATTCGGCGAATTCCTGAATGTCAGGTCGTTTAACTCTATTAACCTTAACGGTTGTCATGACACCCTTGCTTGAGCAAAATCCTTCCTCAGCAGATTCAGTGGCAGAAGCCCACTTTGCCATGCTTAGAACACTAACAGAAAAAGACAAGTTGTTTGCATTGCAATATGCACTTATGCCATCCTTAAAAGATCGCCTTTTCTGAGCATCAAATATAGAGAACAAATTTCCAAGCGCGCTAATGTTTTTGCAATGGTAGATAATAAAGCAGCATCTTGCTCGCTTTCCTCTCATCCAAATGGCCCATAGTCGATGTTGGCTATTGACAATAACAGGTTTTTGTTTTGGAACCACGGCAATGCATACATCAGTTATGCATTCAATGGCAGCGGACAGATTTTCTGCATGATGCTGAGAGAAGCTACGATTATTGGAATAGTTGTGATTCACAAACAGATCACGAGCATCAATCGGCGAGAGATCAACAACAGTTGCATGGCTGATGTACCAACCATCGCTGGTGGCATCTCTATTTCTGAAGCTCCATCCAGTAGGACAAACTTGATTGATAACCTGGACATTTCCCTTGAAAGGCTTGGCCACTGCCAATGCTTCCTTGGCTATTTTGGTAGTCCTAAACACCTCTATTGGGTCCTTAGGCGCAACTTTTTCACGTTTTTTCGATGCGTTGATAAACTTAGCCATCATCTACCTCCAACCCTAATTTGATGTGAGCCCAAACTCGTTCATGGATATAGTACAGAATAACACCACTTATGTTGGCCGCAATCGCAATTTTCAAAGACTGTGATATTTCCATTACAAAAAAGTTGACTATAAAAATGCTAGATGCAAATGCAATTGTTCGCCATGTGATTGTCTTTATGACAGAACGAAACTTAGATTCTATAAACTTAGCCATTCATAAGCATTATAGCCTTAATAGTCTGGAAAACAAGACTAGACAATGGGCAGACTGACTCTTTTTTTGGACATGAATATTGGCAGTGTTACAACATCAGGCTTGTCTTCAGGACGGCACTGATCACATAGACATAATGTTGCATCTAGTTGATCGACCTCATGGCCGCAATTCCAGCAAAACTTGTTCGAATATGGATTAGCACTTTTGCAGGTTTGTCTGACGCAGGTTCGCATCATCGGAGGTTGCTCATAAGACTGAAAACTGGAGTCATCGCATCCGAAAGCTGTACAACAAATATTATCAGCGATATTATGATTCCTACAAGTCCTACGCACATTGAAAAGACCTTACAAAACTCCTTATCGCCTTGAGAAGCGCACATATTGCTAAAACGTTGGAAAATCGCTATCGCTATACCAAATAATACTGCAAACAAGAGACCGCCGCCAGCCTGGACCGCTTGACCGAAACGCTCTTCTTCAATCATCTGCTCAGTCAGCGGGCCTATCCTCTTCTCAAGCAACCTGAATTTGCCTTCGATAGCATTGTCAAGGCGATCTGTCTTGGTCTTGGTCTTGGTCTTGGGCGCAACGGAAGATTGGGCAAGCATCAACTCCGTCATCTGGTCTAGACGAGCGCAGATTTCTTCGGCCATCTGATCATCGATCACCGGCACAACAACAGCCACCTGATCATCGATCACCGGCACAACAACGGCCACCTGATCATCGATCACCGGCACAGCAAGAGCAAGAGCAGTTGCCGCAATGGCCTGTTGAACCTCAGTCTCAGTCCATTGTGGAGGCAGGTAGGTCGTGAGCCGTACAAAATCCTTCTCAGAAACAACTCCCCAAGATGCCGCCAGCATAACAACATTATCGTTATTGGCCTCTGTCTTGACATCAGTTTTGCACTCGGAACGCGAAGCGGTCACCATCGGGAAACGACAGTACCCATCACAGTTGCAGTTTAGTTCAGGCTTGATCTCAGGCTTGATCTCAGGTTTTTTAAGAAGACGCCTTTTCTGTAATTCATCTTCCCACGCAACAAGGCTCTGCTGTCGTCTCTCACCCTCATATTCCTCCAATTTTTCGACTGCGGTTTCCAGCGCTAGTTGGCGAGACAGCCGTCTGGCCGCATCCAACGACGGCAGCAGAATGGCAACGAGCAGAGCGATAATGGCGATGACCACCATCAACTCAATGAGCGAGAATCCTTTTGGCTTCATATGGCACCTCATAATATTTAACAGCCTCATCATCATGATTATGATATAGGAACTGCCCTACATTGTCAAGACAAAAAAATCGCCTGTGAGCTAATGCCCACAGGCGACCGAAAGGAGGCCCGTTCTCCCTGGGCCTAACTGCTGCCGCCGCTACATCATGCCGCCCATGCCGCCCATTCCGCTCATATCAGGCGGCCCACCGCCGCCCTTCGATTCTTCTTTGATTTCAGTTACTATGGCATCTGTCGTCAAGAGTAACCCAGCTACACTAGCAGCGTTAATCAAAGCTACTCGTTCCACTTTGGTTGGGACCAAGACGCCCATTTTGATCATGTCGCCATACTCACAGGTCAGGGCATTGTACCCGTAGTTAGGATCTTCCGCTTCTTGAACCTTCATGGCAACGATTGATCCGTCCAAACCAGCATTGGCAGCGATCTGTTTGATTGGAGCGGTCAAAGCCCGCCTGACGATATCTACGCCAGTCTTTTGATCTCCCTTGGCCTTCTTGTAAGCAGCATCAAGAGCCGGGAAACAGGAAAGTACGGCCACGGCCCCGCCTGGCAAAATACCTTCTTCGACAGCAGCTCGACAGGCATGCAGCGCGTCTTCAACTCTGGCCTTCTTCTCCTTCATCTCGATCTCTGTGGCAGCACCTACATTGATTTGAGCAACCCCACCAGACAGTTTGGCAAGGCGCTCTTCAAGCTTTTCCACATCATAGTCTGATGTGGTTGCTGCTACTTGAGTCTTAATTTGATCGATGCGACCTTTGATTGCTGGAGTTCCGCCACCACCTTCAATGATGGTAGTATTATCTTTGTCAATCGTGACCTTCTTGGCCTGGCCAAGCTGTTTGAGTTCCATCTTCTCAAGCGACAGCCCAATATCCTCAGAAATGACCTCACCGCCAGTAAGGATGGCGAGGTCTTCCAACATTGCCTTACGACGATCACCGAATCCAGGAGCCTTGACAGCAGCAGAATTCAATATTCCACGCAGCTTGTTGACCACCAAAACTGCCAATGCTTCGCCATCTATATCCTCTGCGATGATCAGAAGTGATCTTTTAGCAGTGACAGCAGTTTCCATAACCTTGACGATATCATTGGCCGAACTGATTTTCTTCTCGCTCAATAATATGAGCGGTTTTTCCAACTCTACCGTCATATTCTCGTTGTTGATGAAGTGCGGGCTGATGTAACCCTTGTCGAACTGCATGCCTTCGACCAGTTCGACGGTGGTGTCGAGGCTTTTGCCTTCCTCGACGGTGATCACGCCATCTTTGCCGACCTTGTCCATCGCATGAGCAATATGCTTGCCAATTTCCTCATCTTGATTGGCCGCGCACATCCCTACTTGGGCGATTTGCTCTGTTTTATCAACATCAATTGACATAGATTGCAGATGCTTGACAATCGCAGTGACTCCCAGATCTATGCCTCTTTTGAGTTCCATCTCATTAGCGCCAGCAGCCACGTTCTTCAATCCTTCAATGAAGATAGCTTCTGCATAGATGGTTGCTGTGGTTGTTCCATCGCCAGCGACATCACTGGTTTTACTGGCAACTTCTTTGACCATTTGAGCGCCCAGGTTCTCATTTGGATCTGACAACTCAATTTCTTTGGCGACCGTTACGCCATCTTTTGTTACGGTTGGGCCGCCAAAAGATCGCTCAATGAGCACGTTCTTTCCACAAGGCCCCAGAGTCACCGAGACCACCTTGGCCAACTGGGAGACCCCGCGCTGAATTGCTTCGCAGGCTTTCATATCGAACAGTATTTGTTTCGCTGGCATCAGATTCACTACTCCTTGTTTTCAACAACTGCTAAGATTTCTGAAGCGTCCATGATCAGGTACTCTTGCTTGCCAACTTTGACCTCAGTACCAGCATAACTGACGAAAATTACTTCATCACCCTTGGAGACTTCCATTTTTGATCTGGTGCCATCATCAAGAAGTTTGCCAGTACCAATAGCACGAACAATTCCTCGTTTAGGCTTTTCCTTGGCGGCCTCTGGCAGTACAATGCCGCCAGAAGTCACATTATCTGCTTCGAGCCGTTCGACAATTACTTTATCGCCGAGCGGTCGAATGTTCAACTTGGACATACTGATCTCCTTATTTTGCGTCCCGCACTGCCCAACCAATTTTTGGCTTCAATGCTAATGTAGATTGGCCTTGTTTAACGCCAACGAAACCGCCGATGAACTCCATCGGAAACTCTTCACCGTAGTATAACCACTTGAAAGGTACTTTGGAAGCCCCACCAGGAAAATCTCTGCTCACCAAGCCACCAAACCCTAACCCCCTCCATGCCGTGTTGCGCTGCAAACCTTTTCTGTAATCTCGCACATAAGGGAACAAATGAGTGATCCATCCGCTAATGAACGGGCCGCCTGACCCTCCCTGTTGCTTGAATGTATTAGACCAAAAATCTTTATTGACGTTGCCTTCGGATGCGTTTACGAACTCTGTACAAACAGGTATCAGATGGTCAGTCCACCACTCTAGCCCAAACTGAGTTAGCTGGCAAGCTCTTTCTAGAATGTTTTGCCAATCAGATGTACTTCCCTCTAAAGTGATCTGTGGAATTCCACAAATAGTCATAACCGTATAGTCGAAATACGATTGCATGGCATCCATCAAGACAAGTTCAGATGCGGCCTGCTCAACTGGCCCTGTGGTTGAAAAGTCTGAGCAAATTAAATCGTGCTTTTTGCCGATGTGCTCATGAATCTGTGAACTGAACTGGTTAAATACTCCAGGCCAATCATTTTCAGGCGTTCCTTTGATGAAGTCATTACGACGCACTACAAGCTCTTCCTTGCCTTGGTGATCGACAAATTGGTGACGCAGTTTTTCTGAATTTTGATTGATGTGATTGGCCAGTCCTTGAGCGATTGTTAGCCACACAATATCAGGAGAGAAAACAAGAGGACGATGATCAAGATAAGCAAGAAGAGCCGCAGCAACTACAGGATGAAATACAACATTCTTAACGACATCATCGCTATAATCACAGCAAGATTCTATATCAGAATCGATAAGCGCCTTCACCGATTCGTGGGTTTTGCATTCTGGCAAGAGGTTATCAGGACCAAGAACTTTGTCCACGTCGAAAGTGACGCTACTTATCTGGCTTATCGTCTGACTTGCTGTCTGGCTCATCCTTTATCTCCATCTTTTTGAAACCTTCAAACCCGTTCTTAGAAATCTCTTCCTGCAACATTGTCTGACACTTATCCCAGTTGGTTTCGGGATCCAGCCAGATAATTTGGCAAGGTAATTTGAAATGTTGTAAAATCAACTTAGTCATCTGCATCTCCAGAAGTTTTGTATCCAGGTAGAATCAGTATTTCTTTGGCGACAATGCAGGAATAATTTTGGTTATGAAAGTCTTGAGTACCTCTCGCCAGGCGATGCCGCCAGCGAATTTTGCAAATCGCACATTTTGCAGAAACTGCACGGTCCCAATTTTTCGCATCGCGAAGAGTTGTGAATATATGGAAGCCTCGATAGTATCTTAATATATCGCTAGAAGCGAACGCATATGCTTCATACCATCTGTTGATCTCATAAGGATCATCCCACCTGCCCATCCACGACACTAGCCTTCCACCATTTAGAACAAACACTTTCCAGCCTGTTCCGATGGCATCAGGCAGATGCTTGTTATCGCTCACTATGTCAAGACACATCATTTAACCATGATTTGGTAGAATTAAGATTTCTTTAGCAACGATACATGGAACAGAACCATTCGCACAATCTTGAATTCCAGTCGCTAATTGATGTCTCCAGCGAATCTTACGAATTGCGCTGCCAAGGGTCCATTTTTTCGCATCCCGGCGAGTTGTGAATATATGGAAGCCAGGCCAGTATTCTTTCGTCTCGCCAGCTACAAACGAATATGCCTCATACCACTGATTGATACAGTAAGGTTCTCCAGACAGATACCACGACACCAGCCTACCATGGCTGTCCAGATCGAACATCTTCCAGCCTGTTCCGCTGGCATCAGGACTATGTACGTTATCGGTCACCCTGTTAAGGCACATCATTTACCTCGGCAGTATTAAGATTTCTTTGGCGACAATGCAGGGAAGTCTATAACCGCCGCCTATTTGAAGTCCTGTCGCTAGATGATGTCTCCACCTAACTTTACGAAGAAAGTGGTCGAAGCTATACCTTTTCGCATCGCGATAAGTCTTGAATACATGAAAGCCTCGCCAGTACTCTACCTTATCGTCATCATCAAAGTCATATGCTTCGTACCACTGATTGATCTCGTAATGCTTATGTTCTACTTTTAGCCATGATACCAATTTGCCCCTGTTGCTTCCACTGCGTCCTAAAAGGAATATTTTCCATCCTTCGCCGCTGTCATCCGGCCTGTGCTCCTTATCGATTACCGTATCAAGGCACATCGGACTACTCCTTGTTCTTAAGCCGTTCGCTTATCTCGTAGAGCTTGGCCAGAACAACATTGCCGTTGCCGAACCATCGAGCAATCTTCTCCTGCTGCTCTGTGTCGGTAACTTTCAGGAGAAACTCTGCAAATGCCAAAGAAATACCGTGGCTGATGAAGTTCTTCAACATAGCAAGCGCAGCCAGTAGGCCAATCCACATCACAATTTGACTGATAAGACCTACAAAAGGAGCGGCATTAACTAATCCCGTGGTTTCATCCATTAGACGACCTTTCTTTTCTTAGTCTCCATTGCTTGTCGGTATGTACGGTCTATCAAGTCGGCAGTTTTCACAAAATGCTCAACTGCCTCACTGCCTCCATGCAATTTGTTCATAAGCTTACTGTCGATACCCAATCGGAGCGCCTGCGCTGCATCTGAATCAGGACCATGCTGTCCTACAATACTGCCGTAGGCAAGGATGTTTTCCTCAATCAAATCACCCTGCGCCCACACGCCATCTCGGCGCTCTCTAGAGGCATCGAGAGCCTTCTTGATCTCTTTCTTGGGGTTACGACCAAAAATAACCGTACCTACTGCCCATAAGAAAAGGCATATAGCCCCCACAAAGCAAAAGATACCAACAAGTATGACTAGTCTGATCATAAGTTCCTCCGATTAGTCGTCGTTATCTTCATTTTCCACTGGCCCTATTTTCAGTCTTGTATTCTGAGAATTAGGGCGGGGGATGATCCCATTGGCCTGCATTAGAGCCATATTGACCAAATGTTGCATTACAGCGCTGCCGCTGCCACCGCCGTTGCTACCTTCGCTGCCGACGATCAGCGTGCTCGGAGTCTTAATTTTAGCAAGTTGCTCTGCAACCTTAGCATCTCTTGTCGCAGCAATCTCTGCCAAAACTCGCTCACGCTCAGTGATAGCGCCTGCAAGTTTAATGCGCTCTTGTTCTGCCGACGCAAGAGTTTTGATTGCCGATGCCTGTTGTTCGGCAGACAGCGCTTCGGTCTTGGCCACTTCAAGTTCTAGTAATGCGACTGAAACTTGCTGACTCGCTCTGGTTTCAGCTTCAATCTTGGACTGCTCTGCAACCACAACCTTTTGCTCTGCCTCGATCCTTGCCACATCTGCTACTCTCTCAGCATCAACGGTTGCGGTCATTGCGAGCTTGTTGGCTTCGGCTTCTACTTCGGCCAACTCTCTAAGTCCCTTGGCTTGAACCATAAGGCGCTGTTCGATTTCCTGTTGTCTTTCTGCCTTGGCTTGCTCGGCTTTGAGGAAGCTGTCTTTCTTGGCATCAAACTTTTCACGGGTCTTCTTATCGTAATTGGTTTGTGTGATACTGAATTGCAGCACCCGTATGCCATATTCTTTGAGAGGCGAGACTTGAGCAATGACAGGTTGTCCATCACCATCTTTGATAATCTCGGTCCTGTAGACCTTGATTTCATCAGTAACCAATTCCATACCTTCTGCATCAACATTGCCACTATTGACCTCTACACTTCTCATCTTATAGAGACCGTTACGCATCATGTCGTCAACGATTTGGGTATATTCAGCCTTACGAGCAGTATGATGCTCTGTTGAAGTCATCAAAGGGCCAGCAGCCTTGGCGCAATTGATCAGATGAGCGTTGATTGAATCCGCAATGTTTGCAACCCGTCCGCTGAATTGCCGATGCGCTTTAAATCGCATATCCTCGGTCTGCGGGTTGGAAAATCTGACCATAGTAGAAATCCACGCAGTACCACCATCATTGAATGTGATGCGAATTGATTCATCATCTGAATCAGGATTCTCACCGCCTTCGCCAGTGAACTCTTCATGCATGGCTCGTGGATAGTTCGTTACAGTGGCAAAGTACTTCGGATACCACCCTGCTCGATCTCTCACTGTAACATTGCCCGAAACAGATTGCACGATTTGATATTGATCGGCAGAGTTGTAACCAAACCCACCAACCAATAACATAACGAACGTTAGTAGGAGCAAGGCTCCTCCTGCAATTGCCAACTTGCCCATAAGATTCACTCTACCGCTAGAACCGACACCGAAATTTGTCATAACTCTACCTTTCGTTAAAAGAACGCAACATGTCTAAACTTAGCCTGCTTCATTATAAAGCGTTTTTGAAGACTATACAAGTATAAACTTTTGCGTATTTTCTAATAGGTAGGGCTATTCTTACTGCGGTGATTGAACTCAAGGTATGTCTTAGTCTCCCCTAGACTTAGATCGGCGTCTCTTCTTGTTGATTATGTTCTGTTGCTCAGTACGAATGCGGTTGTAATCATCTTCCTTCAACTCAGGAACAGGCTTCGGTCGCCGCCCCGGCTTGTTTGGTTCTGCCTTCTTAGCTGGCAGTTCTTCATGTCCATGCTTAAATGGATCGAACTCCACACCTAGAAGTTCGGCAGCCTTTTTATGGACTTCCCATTCTACGAGCATCGGTTCTAGTAAATCGAGCGTGGACTTGTTGTCGTGTACGGTTCGATACAGATCAAAGCCCCAATACAGAGTCCCTAGAATAAGAGGAACCAAGGTCAGATGCTTAAGGCTTATTTTGATGTACTTGCCGTCATTGTCAGCCATTTTATGCTATTTGGCTTTTATTGTCAAAAAACCCTTTCGAACTTCATTTAAATTTGGTATCATTTGGATATGAATGAATTTAAGTACATCGAAGCTCCCAGCAGAGAGATGATTGAAGGATCCCGTTCACTGTTTCTTGCAGGCGGAATCAGCAATTGTGAGGATTGGCAGCCTTTGGCCGTAGAAACGCTCATGGGTTACGACTTTCCTTTCTATATCCTGAATCCACGACGTAAGAACTTTCCCATGAACAATCCTTCTGCTGCAAAAGAGCAAATCGAATGGGAGCATTATTACCTGCAAAGGGCCACAGCAATCCTTTTCTGGTTTCCGCCGCAAACCCTCTGCCCAATTACTCTATATGAACTGGGCGCGTGGTCAATGGTTAAGGATAAGAAACTCTTCGTGGGAGCAGATCAAGAATATGCAAGATTATTGGATCTTCAAATTCAAACAAGACTTGCACGACCAGAGATCAAGATAACAAGCTCGCTGAATGATCTCTGCGTCCAAGTTACTAAATGGGTTGATGACATTTTTCCAACGAAAAGAAGAACCCGTAAAGACTATCCCAAAAAAGCTAACCAAGCAGATTGAGATTGTTGATCTTCTTGTGTAAGATCATGCCATTATTGATCAACCAGCCTAAACAGTAGCCATTATGCATGTACTTTAGGAATATGTTGGTTCCTGTTTCATCCACAACAAAGTTGTGTTTATTAAACTTTTCGATCCAATATGACTTGGGTTGACAATTAAGGTGGCCAGGACCATGCGATTGTACTGTTCCTCCTGCACTAAAAATAATTCTATTAGAAGGGCCTACTAATGACTCAACAATATCATCAGCCTTGTCTTCTGGCATATGCTCGGCGACTTCTAAACAAAGAGACAAATCATAGTTTTTGAGTTTCTTAAAACGAGGAGATAGCATGTCCATCTTTATCAGATATGGTGTTTGAACTAGGCGATCATCAATATCGATGCCATAAGCATCAATATTGCATTTCCGCATCTCATCAACGTAAATACCAGGACCGCAACCAACGTCTAAAACAGTCCTTACAAACGGCCAAATATTGTCTATATACCTGGCTATGCGGGTGGCCTGTACTGTTTCCTCTTTCACAATCCTGTCAAAATCAACTTCGTTCATATATAACTCCTGAATCTATTATACATCGAGTATAATGAAGCATGACCAAAGGTACGGTGTTTAGAGATGATCAGGTTTGGCAAGGGCATCCAGATGTCGCTCTGTTCAACGGCAGGATCTATGTTGTTTATCGACAAGCAGATAAACACTTAACTGATGGCGAAACTAAGATACAAATAATATCCACTTCTCCATTCACATCAAATACTAAATGCTGTCCTCCTGAGTTTACACATCCTGAAACACTCATTGAAAGCGAAGGAAGGTTAAATTGTCCCAGGCTTTCAGTCGTAGATGGTGAGCTATGGGCAATCGTTGATGAAATAGAAGCAGGCGGCCAGTTTCTTAGAGCAGAATCAGATGAGTCTAAAACCCGCGTTAGATTATTCCAACTTACAGGACATAGACATACATGGAATGAAGTAGACTGCAATATCACTGGCATAGTACCAGACCGTATATGCAAGACACCAGATGGAAACTATCTGATTGCTACCCATACAGAAGAGGTATTCGGCTCAAGCGGGTTTCATGCTTATGACCGAAAAGGAAATAAGCCTGTTGCCCCTGCAATGTTAGTACAGAACGTATGGAAAACAGATGATCTTAAAAGCAATCAATGGGTCAAACACCCGCTTGCTCATTCCGTCAGACATCATCTTTGTGAAGCTTCTATTTTTCGCAAAAAAGACAAACTCATATGCTTGATCAGAGAAAACTCTGCTAAAGGCATTCCCGCATTTGCATGCACTTCAAAAGATGGAGAAAAATGGAGCATTCCTGAAAAAACTCGTATGTTTGCTTGTCACCGGCCAGTTGGTGGAGTGTTAAAATCTGGCAAAGTTCTTGTAACATATCGAGAGGCATCACATAGCTTTCAGCCTGGATTTTGGGCTAAGAACACTTTTGCATGCCTTGTACACACTGATAAAGGACATCGATTGCCACACACAGGCATATGGACTAAATCACCATACGAAGACTGGCACAATGGAATAGTTTTACCATTAGATCACGATGCCAGCCAACGCTCAGATTCAGGATATACAGGATGGGTACAATTACCTGACAAATCGATATTTATCGTTAATTATATTGCAGACGATGCGCCGAAACCATATATAAGGTGGTATCGGTTATTTGAAGAAGAATTCTAATGAGCGACATCAAACTAAGGCACGTTCATACAGATGGCACGACAGGCAGCGCCATTGAAAGCATTGAGACTCTAATAGATTGTCCCAATGCCTGGATGGATGCCAACCAAATCAAAGAATGTTGTGAATTCGAAGGAACAGAAAAAGAAGCAGATGCTTTACTAGCTCGACTAGAAACAGAATGTGAATCCCGCTGTAATGAGAGCTGGCAAGCAAACCAACAAATCTAACCATATGTCTGACATGAGGTTATGTTTCTGAAGGAATAGTCTTTTCAATGGGCTATATTCGTAGTATAATTTACGCAAAGCAGTAGCAACTAGAAACCAAAACTCGAAAGGATAAGTTCTAATGAAGCGAGCTATTATGATCGGGGCAGCAATGGCAATGCTGTTCGCTGCACAAACAACGGTTGCCAATATTGAGACTCCAGCCTCTTTTTCTCTTTCCATGCAAGAGGATACTGGCGGATCATCTCGCAACAACTGGACAGTTAATGGACCTGTGAGCATGATGAGCGCTGATGTCGAATCCGTAGGGACATTAGAGCTGAATATAACAATGGATTTCGGCACCTCAAGTGACGGATCTGATGATGATTTCGGCACAAGCTTTGAGCTGCAATGGGGAGTCGCCGAAAACCACCAAATCAATGTGGGATTGCCATTTAACTATGGAGATGGCGAAGATGGCAATGGAGATATCTATCTCGGCTGGCAGTGGAAACTATGGGATGAAGGAGCGCATGGCTGCCCATTGATGCCTTCATTTGCGATCTATAACGAGATTCGATTGCCGTGGGGTCATCAGTCTAGTGGAGTGGACTGGGAGCTAAGAGGCATCTTCACCAAATCAATCATTGACAATACTTGGCGAGTCCATGCCAATCCATTCTTGAGAGTACTCGGTGGCGACAATATCGAAACCAACAACCTTAATGGCAAAACGCAGCGAAACTTCGCAGCAGGAGTCATTCTTGGTACTGATTATCAACTCACCGACAGTACAGTTCTCAACTTCGATTACATTCTTGATTCCGGCGAATTGAACGGGTATAGCATGCAGCATTCGATGGAAGCAGGTTTGACATACAGCCTTGCGGATAATCGAAAGTTGGCATGGGTCAATCGATGGACTATGGATGGTGATTCCCAAGGTGATAATTGGGGAATGGGCCTCCAATACATCGTCGCATTGAATTAGCTTAGCGGGGCTGCTCTGTCCATGGCGCGCCTGAGCGCGCCTTTGAGCAAGGAGGCCCAGGCATAAGCCTGGGCCTCCATATTAGATTCGGCCTGGGCTATACTATGAAGATGACATCACGTCAGATCAGGACAATTGCCGAAAAATACTTGTACAGATTAGGACTTTACCATTGGAGATTGACTCGGGTTCATATTGGGATTCCTAAGCAATACAGGCAGGAGCTGAGAGCAAACTACCCACATGCTGACAATGGCTTCTATGCTTGCGTTTTTCCCACCAGCGGAAGCACATTCATTTTGGCGGTCAGCCAGACCATCCCTCAAAGAGAAATAGAGAATGTGATCGCCCATGAGATCTCTCATATTCTTCTGCAAAAAATGTGGGATCTGTTGGCCACCGATAAGACGCATCAGGCCAAGCATCAACTCGAAGTAGTCTGCAATCGTATCGCAGCAGCTATTTCAGACTAATTAGCAGGAACAAGGGCTATTTGATACGAAATACTAGTGAAACACACTATGAATTGGTTACAGAAATTATCATACTCACCAACTGGATATCTTGACACACAACTTCTTGGAAATATGCTGAAGAGGTGGGAAGATATTGAAGGGCCTCGCGATGAGAAACGCGAAGCATGCCGCATTGAGGCGGCCAAGATAGCAATGGACAACGGACACGATCTTAAGCCGTGGTCCGCAATCAATAGTACCACATGTAATAAATGTGGACGAGAGATTCACTTGTATAATATCTTGAGTAGGTCATCTTCAAGAATGAGAGGCCGTGCCCTAGAACAGAAATGCGATGACACTAGTCATGATACATCAAATGACGTTTGGGAATATCGCATGAACGCTCAGATGGAATAATCCTACCGAGGAGGCAATAATGATTACTAGACGCAATTTCATAAAATCTGCAAGCAGCTTGCCGCTTGTAGGGATCTTTCCTGTCAGCCTGTTTGGCTCAGAAGATGAGAACACACGTTTCATATTGACTAAACTAGAACGCACAATGTATCTATTGATATGCGAAGTGTTAAAAAACTCTCCTATAACTAAAACGCCGAAAGTGCAGTATAAAATTCAATCACAGGATATTAAATATGTCCTGGATTTCGCCATTCCACAAATCAAACTTGCCATCGAATGCGATGGAGACCATTATGTAAGAAAATACATGCGGGTAAAAGAAGAGGGCAAGAAATCCACATCCATAAGAGCAGAATACACTACATTGGACAGAGCTTTCAAAGATGCTTTCTTACGAAGTCAAGACTGGGATTCGCTAAATTTCACGCACCAAGAAATCAAAGAGCGACAAGAATGGGTCAAAGAAAAAATTGCCCTATTCATAGATCTTAGAGGATCTTGATTTCTGGCGGTGTATAATATATGATGTAATGTGGGCATTGGTCTTTCGGTCCTTGAGATACAAGACTATAAGCCGCACCTAACCATGCTGATTCGGCCCGTGAGGGTACATCAGTTTTCCTGGTCTATTTTTGACTATGGGGTAAGATCATTTGATTGTCGGGGACGGGCACGCCAGGCGTCCTACCAACAAATGTTATCAAGTCCTCACATGGTAAAGGAGAAACTCATGCCATCAGAGAACGTGTCTAAATTTCAAGGTCTATTGGACGAAAAAACAGAGCCGAAAAACATCACAACTACTGCACTATTTGACCGCAAAAAAATCAGTAGGGACAAAAGCTACGAAGGACATCTTATGATCTCCCTCAAAGCTGAAGATCCTGATTTCAAGCGAACACCAGTATGTGTAGTATTGGTCCTCGATACATCAACATCGATGGGGCCAAGCAGCTGGGGAGGAGGGGTTGTTTCTGCCGATGGCAAAACCAAACTCGATCTCCTCAAGAGTACAGCAAGGAAGATCGTACAAAATCTTACAGAAGATGATCAAATTGCTATCGTTTCCTACAACAGCATTTCAGAAGTGGTCTTGAAGCGTACCAACTGCGGCAATAAAGGCCATATCTTGAATTCCATTGATGCGCTTCAGCCTACTGGCTCGACCAACATGAGCGCAGGACTGTTTGATGGATTCAGTCAAGTTGATGAATCCTTCAACGGCGTTGTACGGCTCATGTTGCTCTCGGACGGTTTGCCAAACCAGGGAGTAACTGGGAGCAAAGAACTTATTAAGATCATGAAAACTTGTGATTCCAAGGCTACCGTATCCACTTTCGGTTTTGGTACTAATGCAGACCAAGATCTCTTAGCCGATATGGCTAAAGCAGGCGCAGGCAACTATTACTTCATCGACAGTGAAGATATCCAAGATATCTTTGCCAGAGAGCTGGGAGGTCTAGTCAGTTGTTTGGCTCAGAACATTGAAGTAGAGGTTAACCCATCTTCCAGCAACAAGGTCGTTGAGATTCTCAATGATTACACTGTGGTAGACGAGAAAGGCGTTGCGCTTATCAAAGCTGAGGATATCTATGCCGAAGAAACAAAGCATATTCTCATCAAGATGAAGATTGCCAAACCAAATGGTCATGCCAAAGATCGTCCCAAAACTCTTGCGAATCTGACTATTTCATATGAAGATTTGAAATCAGGCAAGAGAGAAATAGTTAAACTGAAGCCGAAGATAGAGTTTGTGAAAGCTTCCGAAGCAGACAAGGAAACAAATCTAGAAGTGGCAGAACAAGTTTCGCTGATGGAGGCTTCACGAGCGCAATTGCAGGCTGTAGAAGAAGCAAAGAAAGGAAACTTCACTTCTGCTCAAGACATCATGGCTGTGGCCAGTATGGGCCTTCACAATCTCTCTGACAGAGGATCACAAGTAGCAACTCTCTATGCTGAGGATCATGATACTCAAACTGGCAGTTTCATGGCGGGTGTGTATGACACTAAATTTGGCAGTCAAATCAGCACGTCGGCAATGGGTCTGATGAAGCACAGAGGAACTAGTGGATTGTCTGCCAATCTGTATGGAAACACCTGTCAAGCAGACATGATTAAGAATTTTGCTACCGATGATCCTGAGCCTGATGTAAAGGTAGAATTAACTGGAGTCAGTCCTGATGTTGGCAATGACCTTACAAATGTAACCACAGGCGGCACCATCGAAGGCGTGAATGTCTGGGAGAATGATGGTGGGCAATGGATAAATCCATCAATTATTGGATCGCCACCTAAGAAATATGGACCATTAAAGCCAACTGTGATACCAGACTGGATGATCAATCCACCGGCACCAATAGATACGACTCCTGTGGATGAGCCAGTTAAACCTGATCCCAAGAAGAAGAAGAAGAAGAAGAAAAAGAAGTCTTTCGACAAGAAAAGACGTAATAAGTAAGATATGATTCAGACCATATCCCTCCTGCGGCGGGTTTCTTGTAACCCGCCGCTTTCTTTTTAGAAGGAAATAATAACTCGGCTTCTATATAATCTAATCATGAACAAATATATAAAATGCATATGCATATGTCTGGCGTTAGTGTCTTTTTCTTTTGTGATAACTACCATAGAGATGGGATGCAAAAAACATTGGATACAAAACAATCAGATAACTGTTTTCGAGCATTCCGAATCAGTAGATCATCTTACACAACTGTTTGTAACCGCTGGTCTGCCTGAAAATCTAGATCCTAATAGATCTATCTCCGTACTGACCAATCATGGATACCTAGTCGGTTATTGTGAATCCCTCAAAAACCCAATCTGGGTGGCCTATCGCATAGGCAAAACCAAAACCCCATTAGACTCAGCTCGTGCCAACCAGTTTCTCACAGATACCAGGACTACATCAAAAGTATCCGATGAAGATTACAGAGGCAGTGGTTTTGATCGTGGACATATGGCTCCTAACTTCGCCATCAAAACCAACTACGGCAAACTTGCCCAGCTTGAAACATTTTTGATGACCAATATTTCTCCACAAACCGCTAAACTGAATAGAAGCATATGGCGCAAACTTGAACATAAAGTGGCAGCAAAATATGCCCAAGACTTGTCTGATATATGGGTAATTACAGGACCTATATTTGATGATGACCCACCCAAGATGCACAGCGGAGTATCTATACCTCACTCTTTCTACAAAATAGTAGTCAACAAATACGGCATCAGAGACTCAGGGTTAGAAACACTAGCATTTATCTTTCCTCAAGAAGTAGACAATGAGAAACCATTAGATGACTATTTGGTGTCCATAGATGAAATAGAAAAATTGACCGACCTGAATTTCTTTGCATTGTTCGGCAAAAGAAAGCAGAGAAACATGGAAACCTTAGCAGCAACAAGCATCTGGACAGAACCATATAAACACGATTGAAAAATAAGCAGGAATATTCGTACTGTTTTGACAATAATATACAAGTGTTAACAAAGGAGAAAAGGCACATGAATAAATTCCTACTTATCGCTGTACTATGCTTATCAATGGTTGGTGTTAGCTCTGCATTTGCTGGCGGTCCTCGTAGAGGTCATCATGGTCAACGCCGACATATGAGGCATCATAGTCACAATAGGGTTCATCACAGACAACATCATCATCGCAGACAGTGGGTCAGCCGATATAATAGTAGGCACTGCAACGAGAGACGTTGGGCTCGTCCAAATCGCCTTCACAGCCCACGTATAGGGCTATGGCATCGTAGCCCACGTATAGGACTAGGACATCGTGGCATTGCTCCTCGTATAGGACATCGCAATAGCAATCCTAATCATATTGGCCATCGTGGAAGCCCTCATAATAACCGAATCAATAGACGATTCGGCAACAGGGGCAACAGGGGAAACATCGGCAACATTGGAAACATCGGCAACATCGGTCATGGGCACAGAAGCAGATAAGCGACTGGCATAAATTAGGCAGTGGTATCCCCGCTGCCTTTTTTACGCCTTTTCAGCCAAAAAATACCCAATGTGACACCAATAGATAGAGCAGCCACAACCACAGATGCTGTTTCAGTCCAATTAACTCCCTCTGGAGGCAGCAATACAAACTGTTGTTGTGGCATGTCGTCTCCGCCACCAAACATAGCTAGTAAATGAAACATGGCTCATATATTGAGCTAATTTCCGTGAGTTCCTCTGAGATAACAGACGAAATGGGTCCTCCATGACCCAAATCATCTCATTCCTTACAAACTTGCATGCCATCCTTCTGCTAACCGCAACAAACTGTCAATCTGCTTTGTATCCCATGTAGGCTCCTCTACATCCTCAGCCTTGAATCGTGGTTTGCGAGACTTCTGATACTCCACAGCAGCCTCATTGTCTGTCTTGATATACGTATGTCCATCAAACCATCGCCCAACCGGCTCACGATTCAACTTGACTAGCTTCTTTGAAAACCAATCACAGACACTTGGTTGAGGCTCTGGACCAACAATGCTGGATCCAACTTTCCAACCCTGATCATTACGAGTCCATTTACGAATTACTCGATTATGAGGGGCCTTACGAATCCATCTCTTCCATTTACCAGCCTGTTTGAGCGCCTTATGATAGATCATGTTAATGCGCTTGAGCTTCTTGTAGTCCTCATAACTATAAGCCACGTAACCCCATCTGGTTTTGTACACATCGAACTCCGCTGGCGTTGCTACTAACTTGGTCTTTGATTTTACGGTCACTTTTGACATAATTGTTACTCCTCTGTAGTTAGACATTGAAAATCACGGAAAGGACGACGATCCTCACCGCGTACAGGTTCCGTTGCCAGAGCCGTATACTCATTGTCACGGTCTGGTTCTTGAAACAGAGCGAACTGAATGCCTGCACGCTCTATCTTGGCTGCATACTTCAGCAGCTTCTGCTCATCCTTGGCACCACAAACGATGATGTTAGGATGTACCTATGGCGGTTTCGGAGGTTTTAATCTGACTGATTCTAGGGTTGCATGGCAAGCCTGAACGACTTGCTGAGGAAGTGATAGGTCTTTACGAACAATCACATAGACATACGGTTCATTATCTATCTATGTAAATCCCATTTTGCTCTCCTTTATTAAGCTTCAAGCTCATTGATTCGCTTCTCTAATTCGCAAATACGCTGTTCCCAATTGCCTGGGCCATTGCCATCATTGTTCTCGTGCGATTTCAAAGCCATCGCATGAGCAGCACGCAAACTAGCGGCCCTCTCTTCTCTTGTTTTTGGTGGGAATGATTGGTAACTCATATTATTTCAATCTTCAAAAGTTCTAACTCTTCTTCCATCCATGATTCGTGGAACAGTGCTTCTTGCAGCATTTTCCATCGCAATCAGGACAAGGTTTCCCATCAAGATTGTGAGGAGGAGCAAGTCCACCACACTTCTTACATACGGGGTACGATTTCAGACTATTAATCTTCATACTTCTCCAACAGCTTCCTGACTTGCGACAAAAGCTCTAAAATCTCTTGACAACCCTCAGAATCACCATCCAGTTCAAGGGCGTCATTACAGATAGCATTGTGAAATCCAACAGCCATTTGTGATGGATCACAACCCTTGTTATGCAATGCCACTAGGAATGTTTCAACAACATCATGAGTTTCAATTGCATTTGTGACGCTGACAGTCATGTTCTACTCCTTACTATTGCGCTCGGAGGGAATCGAACCCCCAACCAACAGCATTAGAGGCCGCCGCTCTTCCTATTGAGCTACGAGCGCGATCCGGTTGTCTGACCAGGATCACCATATTATACCACAGAATGACGGTCGTCAACCTTTATTTTTCTGGCTTGAAAACAGCAAAAAATACCGATATACTTCCGGCAGATACAACTGATGCTGGGGACAGCAGGGAACTAGCTTATCTATCTCTGCTGTCTTCCAGCATTCTTAGGACCTTCTAAAGAACTGATCACCGCTTCTCTCATCATATCTCGTATTGCAGAAGACGTACGATGTCTTATCAAACAAGCAGCATAATAGCGCAATCGATCTTTTGTGTTTGACAGCAAGTCCCTTTACAGGGATATCGGCGATAGCATAACCTAAACTCTTGGTTTTAGGCTTCACCCCACACTGTTGATGCAATAGGGCTTCTGCATAAGACCGTACCAACTCATTATTTGATTCTAAAGCGGTTTGAACAATTTCATTGTAGAGAGCGTTGTCTAGCTTCCTGACTTTCAGATCAAGCTCTTTCTGCTGTTCCGATAACCTGCTTCTTTTGCTCTCATAGTCTTCGATAACGAGCTTGGTCGTGGATGGCAATTTTTGCCATTCTTCTTTGGTCATACTGCCATCTAGAACATCTCTCATTGTTGATCTCCTTGTCATGGCTTTATGATAGGAGATTATCTAAACATCTGCAAGCGTCTTATTGGCATATGCCTCAGCATACCTGAGTATTCGATCCAAGCCGTAGAGTTCTCCAAAGGGCATGCTAAGAACTACTTCGCCAGGATGGTCACGAGTCAAACAGATTCTATTCTATGCCAGCTTTAGTCAGAGCATCCGCTGCTTCGGTGGTTCTTTTGCTCCAATCTCCGTAAACTGTTACATATGGCTCAAACATATCAACATTCTTTCTTGAAAATTATTGCAACATTTCTGCCAATGAAATTGGAATGGGACGGTCTCTCTGTTCAAAGACGGGACATTTAGTATTCTTGAACGGAAATGACAACAGGTTTTCCATGCTGGGCAATTTGTTACATCCCCATGAGTAGTATTGAGGCATCTCCCAGGACTCTATGTCTCTGTAGCAGTATACACAATTTCGGCACGCGTGAGTGGTCATTGTTACATTATAGGCTATTAGCGGCTAAAATGTCAACTACTGGCAATCAACACGTCTTTTTTCTTAAAATAATCCGATAAATCAATTATCTGGCTGGGACTTAAATCTCTTTTTATTTCGTCATTGCAAATATCACATAATAATCCACTATAAGTACTACTGCTTTTAGATGTTGCAAACACATGATCATGCCTAATAGATTTATCTGTAAGAGGAATTTTACACATCTCACATTTACCATCAGATCGCAACCTAACTAGTGTTTTATCTGTATCTGATATTGGATTTTTCAATCGTTCATCATTAAGCAATCCCAATACATTAGCTTTATTGTTCAAAAACTTGTTTCGTAAATCAAGTCCATATTTTTTTGTAGACGATCCATCACGTCCACTCAACTTGCTTTGATGTTCTTTTGCAGGATCGATCCTTTTTTCCTCAATAAGAGAGTCAAGTAACTTGTGCAAAACAGGAATATTTTCCTTCAATTTGTTAATGCTGGTGTACTTTAGTTGGCAGTTTTGAATCATGAAACCTAGCATATCGATAAAGTTATGGCGTTTGATTGTATTGCAGAAATCCTTACTTCCTCCTGTTTTCGGATCATGTTCTATAGCCCTGGCCAATATTTTACAACATTGATCTAGTATTTTTAAATTGCTATCTATACCCATGTCTTCCAAGACCTCTGGTGTAATTTCCGAAATCTCCAGTTTCAACAATTCTTTCTGAATACATCGTGCAGATTTTGCCAGAGGAATCTTAGTTATATCTCGAATGCAAAATTCATCATTAAAAGTTTGTCCAAAGCACAAAAAGCATACGTTATGACAAAATCTCACACCCTTCATTCTAGAATTAGATTTAACATTCAGTTCGAGATAATTGTGCAAATGTTTATCAACAATCTTAAAAACATACTCTAACAACATTCTTGTTAAAAAGTTAGGACAATACATACTTTCTTCTGTTGACAGTTCTTTTGAATAATTGATGGCAGTAAATATTGCACACTGGTCTTCAATTTTGTTATTATCCCAATTGACTATGTACATTCTGTAGTGATCAAATTTGTGATATAGCTTCTGAAAAAAAATCTCCTTTGGAGAAGAAGTTGGCTTAAGGCCGTTTTTAATTTGTTCTAAATCTTTTTCTCCAGCTTGTCTCGCTGCAAGTAAATACTCGTATTTTACTACATGATCTTTTCCTTTTTCGTCCTTAATTTTGATACTGAATTGATTATCACTGTCTGAATCATTGTTGCCCATGAATGATCTAATAGCACATATTCGTTGCTTGCCATCCAAGATATATTTATGAAGAGTTGTATTTTCTAAATAAGGAGGTATTGTAGGAACTACAGATTGTTCGCTAGTTTCTAGGTATGATGAATCAAAATACTTTTGAGAAAGAGCACTCCACGGGGCCAAGTGTATAAACCCAATAGGTATTCCATAAAATATTGATGTTATCAATCGTTGTTTAAAGGGCAATTTCCATATATCAGAACGCTGATAAGGTGGGTTTGGATTATAAAATGCTAGATCATGAATGAACTCAACCAATTGTACATCTGTTGGCATAGCTCTGCACTTAGCTAGGACATTGGGCAGGTTTATATTGTCTGACATTATTATCTCCTTAAAGACTAATTATACACATTTTTGAAAAATAAAGCAAAAAATAGAACTTAATTTTGTAAAAATATAGCATATTTTTCAAATGCCCACAACATGGTATAATACAGCATGGACATACAAGATAGATTACTCGGCTCGATCTACGGACACCTCATAGGCGATGCTTTCGGCGTTCCATATGAATTCATCAAACCAGAAAAATTGCCCGAACAAATAGAATGGAAAGGCGGCGGTATCTGGAAACAGCCTGTCGGAACGTGGAGTGATGACGGAGCCCTGGCGCTCTGCATGCTGGCCAGCTTGACCGAAAAGAAGAAGTTTGATCCGGATGATATTAGCCCACGATTCGTACAATGGTATGATCAGGGATATATGGCCGCTGGCAAGCATTGCTTTGATACTGGCAATACAACTCGCATAGCAATCAGCCGCATCAGATCTGGCGTCGTCCCTTCACTTGAGGTAGGGCCATCATCAGAAGAAGACAATGGTAACGGCTCATTAATGCGTATTCTGCCTCTGTCCTTGTGGTCATACTCTCTGTCGATTGAAGACGCAATAGACCTCGCCCACAACGGCTCACGACTCACCCACGGGCATATCAGATCACAAGTATGCTGCGCTATCTATGGACTGCTTGTGCGTAATATATTGAACAGTAAATATCCAATCTGGGAAGAGGCGATTAGCTCGGCCAATCAGATTTATCTTGAAGATGACCGATTCGAAAAGCAGTATTTGGTCGAGCTTGGGAAAATCATTGACTTCAAGAATTGCAAGGGAAGCGGCTACGTCATTGACTGCTTATGTTCGGCATGGAATGCCGTGAAGGCCGCTGAGGACTATGTAGATGCCATCACGAGAGCGGTACGCTACGGACATGATACAGATACCACTGCTGCGGTTGCTGGCGGCTTGGCAGGACTGTTTTTCGGAGTGGAGTCGATACCTATCGAATGGCGGGAGCAGCTACGTTTAGAATCCGAGCAATGTCTGCTGATACAGCAATTTGTTGACATCGTAACATCTTGTTGTGCAACAACTTAGATTCTTCTTTACTTTCTTCGCTTTTTGAGTTACTTTTTACGAATGATACCGCTTGAAGAAATGCCAAAAACTGTAGCAGACCCCGTGGACGAGACAGTGATCTCAGCCCCGGAACCCAAAAAGCCTGTCAAGGGCACGCTCTCAATAGGCACATCTGCTGAACCATTCAGCGAGAATCGCAAATTCATGGTTGATGAGCCGCTGTACGTCCGGCCATTTAAGGCTTTTTCTTAGTCTTCGCACGCTCCGCCGCCCGAGCCAGCAATTCGCCTTCAGCATGCAATATAGCCCAACGAATTTCATCCATCTTGTGTACCAAGTGATGTGCTGGTTTGCCATCGATATCGAACCTTTCCAATAATGGCTCAGCCGCATCAATGGCTTCAGACAGCTTGCCTGCTACTTCATGCAAATGAAGAATAGGCCACGGTAGATCTTTGTATGTATTACTCATGACAATAGCATACAGAACCTATCCTATATTGTCAAGAAGTGGCCAAAGAGCTGTCTAAAAAAGAACCGACAATTTTAGTAAGTTTGTCTTCTTTGTTTGTGAAATCGTGATCGCAGTCATTTATTTGTTCGACAGTAGCATTAGAATTGTTGGAAACTAGTAAAGATATAGCCTTCTTGATGGACACTACAGTATACTCATGCTCTTCCTGATCACCTATCACACCTAATATAGGAATATCTATCTTAGAGTATGATTCCAATTTACCAGTCCTAAAAGGAAGAGCCTTAGATAAATCCGAACCAGCAGAAAAGAAATCCAAAAAAGATTCCGCCGATTTAGGTAATGTACCAGCATGTGAAAGCCATTCACTCGTTAAGAATTCATGACCTCTAGATGAATTCTTGAGTTTTCGTGCTTCTTTCAGAAGTGATGGAAGTCTGCCCTTGCTGTGACTTTCTTCCTCTCCAAAAGAATCAGAAAATCCAAGCAAAACAATTCCAATGACACTCTCGTTAATCTTCTTGGACATGTAATGAACTATCTTCTCCGTTCCAAGACTATGACCAATCAAGACAAACTTTGTATAGCCACACTGCTTTAGAAACGAAAGCCAACCATCGATATCTGCAACACAATCTGAAAACTTCTCCATCGCTGCTCCATGCGGCGGATAAGCATGAAGAACTGCATTTCCTCTGTTGTTGGCAGTTAGAAATGCATAACCCTTTTTGGCAGCCATCTTAGACAAAGGCCAAACCCAGTAGTCATCGTAGAAATTGCCTGCTGTTCCATGAACCAATAAACAAGCAGTCTTATTGGATTCTTCAGGCTCTGATAAGATGCCGTGCAAAAACACGCCGTTTACTTCTATTTCTTGAACAGGAAGACTGGTATCTGGCTTTATTTTCGCACTTATGACCTTGAGCATAGTAAATTATACGACAGCAAACACAACTATACCTGCATTGCGATTTGGACATAAAAAGGGCGGGCCAATTCGACCCGCCCTTAGTTTATCAAATCGACGCAACTACCTTATGTTCCAGCAGTTACCTCAACCTTGGAAACGGCGTAATCATTGACTACGACAATTCCAACTTCTTCATAGATCACCCAACCGAGTCTTAATTTCTTAGGATCATCGGCTGGCAGCACCGTAATATCTTGGCGAATTGGGAATGCGCCAACGGTATCAGGTGAAGCTACTACGAGGACAGTGTCAATATCCATACGTGAAGTTACGTGAATATCTGCGGTCCAGAGGTGGCCAAACAGGCCACTGGTCAAGATTTCACGAGTCGTTGCCTCGTCATAGAAATCCTTACCGAACACACGTATTGACGAATACTGGTTAGCATGGACAATGATCTTGGTTGCTACTAGATCATGCTGCTCGATGAAACGGAAAGCCGTATTCAACGAGGCTGGGCTAAGAGTACCAACATTCGTAACGATCTGGTCGCCACGATTATCAGCAGCCGCCAAAAGTGCAGAAAGGATATTTGTATCCTCTTCCTTCTGGATCGCTTCTTTAGCCTTGATCTGGGCGCGGTCTACAATGTAGAACCTACGAGCCTTGATCTCACTCAGGCGAACCTGAGGATTGGCAGCGATTTCGAAAGTTGGGACCAAGATTTCTTCGCCCTCTTGGATTTGATCTGGCACGGCCCCTCTACGTGCAACGATGTGGGCAATTGCCGCAACATCACGCTCGTAGCGAGCAAGAGCGCCTTGTGGCAGCTCATCAACAAGCAGCAGCTTACGGCCTACTGCCTGGTATTCAAGCGAACGTCGAATTGGCTCTACCATCGCTTGGGCCAGAGCAACACGTCCTTCGTCCGTGTTGAGTGCCTGAGCGACAATCGCCTCTCGCTGTTCGTTGCTTAGAGAATTCTTATCAATCATTTTTTTCTACTCCTATGTTTCAGCTAAGAGCGCATTGCATGTTAGCTGTTAGGTTTCCGAACAATCGTTGGTTTACAAAACCAATTTAACGTGCAACATCGTACCCCATGTCAGAGAGTTTCCACCCTCTGGGAGCTGAGTAAATCCTGTCTCAGTTCCGGGTACACCACTTGGGTAGTTGGTCGGTCCAGCCAAAACGAATCCAACAAACTGGTTAATTACGCTCGACTGATCGGTGAATCTTCCGCCATTGTTGGCTTCGACATCACCTGAACCAGGAGTCTCACTTGCATCTGAGCAATATAGTGGACTCATTGGTACATAATCAGCAATCGTAGTTCCATTACTGTGTATAGTTTCGTATTGATCTGTCCAGAACTCTCCGCCCGAGTGATACACGGTCATCTTGCCAGAAGCGGTTGTCTCGTTGAAATTATCGGCGACGCGACCCTGAGTGAATCGGCGTTGTGATCCGAATGATCCAATGACAAGTGCTCCGGTTAGAGATGTTTTTGGGTTACGTGATAGAGCTGCACCGGATTCAGGACTAAAACTCGTGATTCCGTCTGAGCGTGAATCTCCAGCAATTCCCAAGGCAAACTGAGTTCCTTGGTTAAGGTGGACATTTCCGCCATTACTGATTCCAACCAGTGCGCCCTGTGGAATGTCGGGTGCTTCGTCTGGTAGAATCGTGTGACTAGCTGCTACAACGTGAAATACTTCAATTAAAGCCATTGTTCTTCTCCTTGACTTCTATAAGTAAGTTTAATGCCAAAGACGAGTATTGCCTCTTTCGTCAGAGTACCTCTCATAGTCTTTGTTTCTCTCGTCCAATGTGAATAGCGTTTGAATGCCGTGTGTCAACTGACTCGAATCGTCATCTTTACTTCCATTGGAAGTCTGTCTTAAAGCTGTTTCTACTTGTCCCACCTCTGCTTCTTTTTTCATCCCTTTCGTGGTCGATGCTTGGTGGATCATTTTTTCATAATCTTTCAAAACCTCCGGAGAGGCGCTTGCAAGTTGTCTTACTTTGTCTTGTAGTTCATCAATTGATATCAAATTTGCTTTCAGCAATTGTCCTGCAACCTTTACAGCTTGGTCATGATGCGCGAGAGACACATCATTGTTCTTTCCTAGAGTTTGATCCAACTTTTCTGGCTCGTTCTTTTCGTTATTGTCATATTCTGGATTCATACCGCCACCTGCTGGAATCTCTGGTCCATCTAAATTAGTGTTAACCGTATGCTCCCTTTTTAGCTGCCCTGCATTGGGTGCTTCGGGAACTTCTGGTTCTGATACTCCTTCACTAGGTTTTTCTTCGTCAACCGCAAGACTGTGTACTTGATCATCGTGGGTCTTACCCGCTCCTGGTCCGCTGCTTGGGTTTATGTCTGGGTCATCTTCTAAGTTCTTTACAGACTTAGGAGAAACCGTTTGTGATTCCTTTATTTTTTTGTCAGAATTCTGTGCTCCCTTGCATTTGAAGCAGTGTTGTCCACAATACTTGCCGCCACATCCGCAACTATCTCCATCGCAATCTTGTTTCGCACAGGCGATTTTAGTGGATTGTGTTGATGCAGCTGCACATGATTTGCATGCCTTGCCGCATCCCTGGCTTGAGCAACCTGTGCCACAACCACAACTGCCTTTTCCGCAGTCAGAGCATGCGCCTGCTTTCTTAATAACTTGAGCAAGTACAATGTCTGTGTTCTTAGCCGAGGTAACAATTTTGTAGGTATTACCATCCTTAAGAGCTACGGTAGTTGCCCCTTTCTCAATCTTCTGGGCAATCTTTGCGTACATTTTGGCATTCTTTGCCATCTTAATGGTATACTTCTTGGCAGCGGCTTGCGTATGAGCACCTTGGTTGCCATCGACAACATTTCCCTTTTCAGGCTTGTAATGCTCTTCGCCTTCCATTAGCTTAGACCCATGAGGAACACTTGGAAGATCACCAGTTTCGCTGATAGTAACTTCATTGCCTTCGTCACCTAATGTAGCTTTGGCTCGTGGGACATCTGGATCATCAGCAGAGAACTTTTCTTCTCCGCCCATTTTTCCACCATCCTTAACTTTGCCTATACCATCGGTATCTTGAGCTGGTGTGGCCTTTATTTTGCTCTCAGAACTGGTTCCTCGCTGCATTTTTTTGATGTCATTATCTGCGGCAGCGGTTTTTGTAATTTGCTTAAGCAGTCCATCTAGCACACTATCTAGCGCTTCATTTGATGGTCTGATAGTTCCAGTTTTCATACTGTAGAGCAGTTTATCAAGCTCTTCCACGCGAGCTTCTTTGACTTGATTGTCACTTTGGGCATTTTTATCCATAACTGACTCCGTATTTGTATTGGCCATCTGCTGTCTTGCCGGGTCCATTCCCCTTAGCGGCTTAGATGATGGCGCTGCCATTGGCTTAGGTCGCCTTGGTGCCATCTTAGGCGCTGGCGGGGCCATCTTAGGCGGTCCCATCTGAGGAGGTGCCGCCTGCGGAGCAGTAACCATTTGTGCAGGAGGAGATTCCATTGCCTTAGGTTGTTCCAGGGATTTTTCTTCAGCTACGGGCTGTTCCATTGGACTAGTTTCTTTAAGCATTTCATCGCCTTCTTCATCTATAACACCAGGGATTCCTTCTTCATCACACTCGTCACATTCACCTTCCATTTCCATTTCAGGTTCATCTACGGTATCTTCAGTGATCTCACCTGTATCAAGGACATCATCCTCAAACATGCCGTCATCAGGCAGTTGACCTCGTAAAGCATCGGCAATCATTTGAAATGCTTCTGCTGCTTCAACAGGAAGTTCCAGAGTTACAGTTTGTCCTTCCATGCCCATTCCCATATCAAGGGAATCATCACCAAATCCTCCAACGTCTTCTCCCATACCTTCTTCCATGCCATCCATGCCATCCATGCCATCCATGCCATCGCCGCTGATACCTATCTCCACGCTGGTCTCATCAGGCATCATTTCATCACCTTCGATTCCTGGCACTTCCTCTTCCATAGCTTTGCCGCCACTCATGCCGCCACCAAGGCCGCCACTCATGCCGCCGACACCTTCACCGAGGCCCCTTGCTGCGTTTCCAACACCCTGTCCGATATCGCCCATAATTCCAGCTTCCTTATTGGCAGGGTCAAACTCAGAAATGGCTTCGATCATTAACTCTTCATTTGTAGCATAAGCTGATCGCAGTCCATCACATACAATACAGGCATCCTTAATAGGCATGCTATCACGTACAAACATTTGTACGCATGCTTCAGTTGGACTGTTTTCCATAGGATCTGAACTGCTTAGTTTAGAGGCGACTTTGGCCGCAAGACCATCAGTGTAAATCCCCAATCCCTCCAGCTGATTGCATATGCATTCAGCTAATTTTTTGCCTTGGCATGGGCCGCTCATGGCAGTTGAATTTTCACCAAATCTGCGGGAGATTCTCTCTCGGCAGCTTGACGATGGGAATTTGTCAAACTTCTCATAGCCAGTCCATCTTGGACTGGCTGCTTCTTTTGATAGAAACAGTGGTTGATTCATGGCTTCCGTCAAATCCAAGGATCCCGCTTGGGACATTTTTAGAATGACAGAGCCTTGTTCTTTCATATTAAGACCGTCAAAATCGGCCCACTTCATACCATAGTTATCTAATGATGTAACAAAGGCGGTCTTCAACCTATTACAGTCGTTGCACTCTTCTGCTGTCTTAGGAACCCAAATATATTGAGCATAGACATTATTTGACTTGTTTTTGGCTGTACGAACTCTGAAGTTGTACTCCTGCAAACAGTCCCAACAGACGCCATCGGCACCCTTTCGGGTTGCAGACTTGACTGAGTCAGTATTATGACCACCACAGTTTGGACATACATTACCTATCTGAATTTTCTGTCCTGATAGCTTCTGTATCATAAGAGGAGTGATTTTAACTGATGCTCCTATAGGTACATTAGGAAGTGTAGTTCCGGCACCTTCTCCGCTAGGAGCTGTTTCGCCGTCCATTCCCAGTCCGGCTGCTTCCTCTTCGGCCCCAAGGCCGAATCCTTCATCCATTCCGCTAGGCTCATCGCCAGTTTCGATAATCGTTTCCGGCCACTTGCTGACATCCAGCTGAACATGGACGCTTCCTTCACCGCCACAATTGTTGCAGCGGAATTCACCATTATCTACATCCACATCTTCGTTGCCACAAATCGGGCAAATGGACCCAGGAGGCTTAGGCTCACCACTAGGTTCACCTGGACCTTCATCCATCATCGGATCTTGTGAAAGTGCTTCACCTGGAGGTGGCGCTCCCATATCCCCTGCTCCTGGAGGAGCCATAGGATCACCCATTCCGCCGCCCTGTGCTGCTGGAGGCATTCCGCCACCGCCGCCCATTTGGGCTTCCTTATTAGAAGCTTGTTTTGCCATTTCTCTTCGCCGTGATGCTCTTGTTTTAAGATTCATATCATTGAAACTTTCATCTTTGAGGCGAATTGTAAACTCACCTGTTTCGTGATTTACATCGATAACATCGGCGGCCAGAGAAAGATCTTCTTTCTTTTCTTGCGCGATAATTTTCTTAGTAGCATATTCTGCTGCTTGTTTTGCAAAAGCTTGTCCTTCTTCTTCGGTGGCTTCCTTTTTCTGGGCAAAATCTTCATTAATTTCAGAAATTTTACCAGTGTAAGAGTACAAGCCATCGTCATCAGCAGTGCCAAAAATTGCATCTTCTACTACTTCTGCTGAAGCAGTTTCTACTATTTCGCCAGAAACAGCCTGCCTGAACATATCTAGATCTGCGTCAGACTCTTTGACATTAGTAGCAACTAAGGCAGACTCAACTGCTTGATCAATTCTGCTTTCAACGTCCTTGCTTTCTGATAACGAAATAAGGCTTTTAACGACGTGTCTAGAATCATGTGATAATTTTGCAAGTTGTCTAACCAAAACATCGGCAACTAGTTGAGTTGACCAATTTCCTGGTGCGTTTGCAACTTTGCCAAAATACTGAGCATTGGCAATTCTTTTTTGGATTGCCTGGGTATCAGATCCCTTATATTTGTTGATTGTATCTGCGAATGCAGGGTATTTGGAAGGATGCGAAAGCAAAGTATTCAATATGCCAATCACTCTTTGAGGAGGGACGCCCATTGAAACTACCGTCTTGCCAAGTGCATCTAAAGACTCTTTAAGGATCTGGCCTGCTGTTTCGGCAGTCATACGAGCCAGCTCACCGTCTTGCTGTCCTAATTGGTCTTTGCCTTGAGTAATTGTTAGCGGCTCAGTCCACTCATGATGCTTTAGAAGCTCTGCGAGTTGCTTTTCGCCAATCTGCTTCCACTGCTTGACCAGGCCGCCATCGTACTCGCCACCACTTTCACCTCTATCAGATTCGCCGACATCAGTGTATTGATCAACACCTTTATCTAACTGATCTTCAGTGACTGTATTGCGATCTTCTTGCTTCCAATCACCAGATGTACGATCATCACCATAGAAAGTGTTTCTTTCGTCTTTGAACTGGCCCTCAGTTATTTGATCGTAAGTTCCAGGTCTCTGCCCATTATCAGGCAGTTGTCTTTGAGTAATGTTGGTGTAATAATCATCGGTACGAGGATGCAGTGATGGTTTTTGGTTATCCATTTGCTTCTGTGTGATGACTTCCCAAGTTTCTTGATCTTGAGTTGAGTGAGCAGCTTCTTTCTTAGTACTGCTCTTTGCTTCAGGTGCTTGTTTGGATTCATATCCGTTAACATCAAAGCTTGACGAAAACTCATCGAGAATTTCTTGAGCAGCCTCATGAGGATTATCATTTACTATAGAAATGAGATCATCATCTAATTCTGCCACTCGGATATCCCCGATGTGATTGTCTTTGTAAAAGTGCTGTATCTTCTTTTCAGAGAAGATTACTTTGAAGTCTCCCTTGTGAGCCTCTACCTTAGTAGAAACATTCGAACTTGCCTTTTTTGAGAGTCTTCTTAGACTGGTAATAAGTTCTTGACGTTTTGTTTCGCCTTCCATTCGATTGCTCCTCTAATGTATGATTATGTTAAATAGGAACTAAGAGTGCATAGACACTCCGCGACTTATTTAGCATTGATACACAATTCACTTTATTAAACTAAAATCCTCTTTTTTTGTGTGTTTAGAGGATTTAGTTGATCATATACTTGATCAACAGTTTTTTAGGAAGGTCAAGACTTTCGTTGCTTGCTAAAGTTTCGACTCGTCTTGCCAGTGTGAAAGCTACCTTTTCAAGATCTATTTTCTTTTCTGCCTGTGGGCCTGTAACTGTACCGACACTTCCTGCTGGACCTGTATTAACCTTAGAACCGCCTCCTGGGGTGGGGTTTACTGCTTGCATGCCAGGAATTCCTTGTTGCTGCTGAGGTGCTGCTTGAGATGGATCGGATGGGTTAGATGGATCTCCAGCTTCATCAGGTGATTGTAATCTTCCATATCCTTGTTGTAGCAATTCGTCTACAACAGTCTGCAAATCTGCTAGTACTTTCACCAAATCGCTCAAAAATTCCAAATCTAACTGGTCTTTCTGTGACAACATGGCTTGAGACACAGAAGTAATTAGGTTTATTGCATCATTCAGATCGTTGATTTCTTTTTGTCCAGCTGTTTTCCTGGTTAGCGCATTAGTGCAGCTATCATCGGAACATACAAAAGTCGGATTTGCTTCTGAAGCCGCTTTAAGCAATCCTGGTAATAGCCTTTGAATCTCTGCAACCTTTGAAACGAATCTTGAAGTATCAATTATTTCTGTTACTCCACAGTCATGACACGCAGGATTGACCACGAAGCTATTTTCTATGAATTTGATACCAAAGTTATATTCAAACGATTTGCCATCATATTTGAACGTATGGGTGTCACCTTTTTTGGATGAGCAAACTGGGCATACTTCGCCTTCTCCACGCTTATGATAAGTACACTTCTGTTTTGCAGATGTCACATTTCTAGTTTTTCGTTCTCGAATGTGCTCACAATATTGATCTGGTGTTTCAGCATAATTATGACAAACAGAGCAAAGAGAATATTGCACTTGACATCCCATCGATGTCCCAAGTATGTAATCCTCTTTAATGCCACGAGCCAATTGCGGATATGCTTCAGCATCCACTCGGGCAATAATCATGATTCCATTGCGGTCATCTTCCCACCAAGAATGGACAACCCTTCCGCGAGCTTTTTCTACATCACTGTTCTGGTGATTTGTGAATACAGGCACGCCAACAAACGTTGGAGTTGCTTCTTTTAGTTGAGATTGACCAAACCAATCGCCATTGTCGTTCATCTCGTCTGCTTTAATGGCAAAGCATTTGACATACAAAGAATCTGGATGAGATTTTATCTCGGCCTCAAGATCAAAGTATATTTCATCATCAGTTTTGATTTCAGGCGACTCTACCTCTTTAGTTAATGCCTCACGAGAGTTGGCTATCTTCAAAATCGTCTCTTGAATTATCGATTCACTAACTTTAAGATTCTGATCTATTAACACGGAATCTGTTAAATCTGGAACGCTGAGAGCTTGAATGTCTTCGGCATGTATATTAAATCTAGCCTTCTTCTCAAACATATTTTTCTCCAAGAAGCTTGATCAGCTTGTCTACCTTATCTGATATCTTTACTTGACCAAAAGAATCAAAATCATCTGCTATTTTGGTCAACCTCTCTAATACGGAAGCATAAGGCAGTTTTCCTGTCAAAGGATTTCTACGATTGCGAAATAGACTCTTCTTGTTGTCTCTCTTCTCGATATACATTGGTTTTGGCATCGTCTTATCAGGCATGCCTTCCTGTGGTGGCACCGGCGGCGGGTTTTGCTGCAATGTTGGCTGATCCGGCAGTGTTGGTTGACCTGGCATTGTTGGCTGTGGAGGCATACCTGTTTGATCGGGAGCAGGAGCAATCTCTGTCTCAACTGCGGGCTGTGTTTGTACGTCCACATTTTCTAGTGTAGGCTTAGACTTCGCAGGAAGGACATCCACCTCACCTGTTGACGAAATTATTTCAACCTCTTCATCAATACCTATACTTTCTCTAGCTCGGCGAATTGCTTCTTTGGTATGAGTCTGAATTAGATCAACATTCATATTCAGTTTCCAAATCGCATCACCGGCCTTGTCTTCTATGTCTGGAACTTTTTTGTATAGTTCGTCTATTATCACACCCCAATTAGAACCACTGGATATCGTTTGAAACCGAGCTGTGCCTCGATTTGTTTTTTCTGCTGATGACATAGCCAGGATAAACTCCAGATGCGATGTGAAACGTATCTTTTTATCAGTAGGGCCTTGAAGTCGATCCTGCATTTGTCTTTGCTCTTGTCTTCCAACGTCCTGTGGAATATTAGTGCGATGTACTTTGCTGGTTGGCACTGGACCTTTAGGTTCTTTACGAACATCACTCCACTCCTGGTTTAGAGTGTCTAGCGCCTCTTCTGTACCTGCAAAATCACTCAAATCAGGTTTGTATGCATAAAAAACTGATACCAACAATTCGCCACCACCGCCAATTCCGGAACTAGACCCATAGTTTTGACCATATCTAACCAGTGCCGGTCCACGGGCAGGCTGTATAACAGACTTACATGCCCTATGCATTAGGGCATAAGAGAAGTCCATCATTTTGGCGATATAATAGCCATATTTCAAAAACTGATCAATATTTTGTGGTGTTGGCCTAAACGGCACACCGAGAGCATCGCCAGAGTCTTCCACGTTGTACAATTCACCTGAGTCATCTCTTTTCTTGGTTTGGTGAGCATTTACAAAGGCTTGTAAATCAGCAACAGGATTTTTTGATGCAGCCATCTTATTGATATGCTCTAATAAAACTTCTGCTCCGAAAAAACCAGAACCAGGAGATTGAGCATCCAAAAGCTTAAAAACTTCTGCAATCTCGGGATTAACTCTTACGTTCGGATTGCGATAAATCTGTTGTAGCCTTTCCCAAGATCGCTTTGCCCAAGGGCCAAAAGTATCAAGCAAACTTTCTACACCTGGACCATTCTTGGCCATATGAGCACCACCAAGATTGATTGACTTCGTATTAAATCTAACGTTACCACCTGACCTTGTCAAAGGAGCAGTTCCTATAGTCTTTCTGCCACCTTTTTTAATTTCTCCAATGAAATCACTCATTCCATCAAGGCTGAATCTGATCTTATAGCGAGGATCAATAAATGCATCTGGGTCATCGATTTTAATAGTAGATTCTGGTTGTAAGTTTGCTCTTTGCTCTATATTCAGATTACGCAATAACATTTGCATGTGTTTATAAGTGAGCAAAACTTTGCCTTTGGACATGTTAGCTCGATAACTCTTGGAGGCAGGACTGTCCTTTCCAGCGCCACTAAACGGGAAGCCAAAATATTTGAAAGTGAATTTTCGAATCTCTTCAGCTTCAGACTTCACACCTGCCGGTCCTTCATCAGTTAATTCTCCACGTTTAGCTATATTAGAAAACTCTTTCTGGACACCTTTCTCAACGTTCCTGAATGTAGTAACCATCAGGCTATACTGCTGACTATTACCAAACCACATATACTTAAGCTTTTCAATCAGATCCTGAGTAACCTCATAGTTATTCTTTTGAAATTCACGTATATCATTCTCCAGCAAATCAGTAATCTCTTCATGCAAACCCTCTTCATTTAGTGTGTATCCAGCAGCAATCTTGTAAAAAATGCATCTGGCCAAAACAGTTGGGGTAGTCAAATATGGTATCGCATCATTGCGAAAACCTATTCGTGCTCTTCGGTTACCCATCGTGAGTCGTTGTTGCTTAGGGTTTTGCTGATTGTATGTAGCAATATCTCTGGCCGTTTCTAACAACGGGTTGGTAGTATCTTTGCCATCAATAGTCAGATATGGGCTGCTTCTCGCTTTGGAAGATATGAAATTATTGACATCCTCAGTTTCACCACTCCAAAAACGCTTATTATGTTGATAAGACATCAATGGCAAATTGAGTTTCTCTATTTGATTGATGAATTGTGTCAAATTATAGTTATCTACTACATTACGTGCTTGCTCTCCAGGAATGCTAACTACTTTATTGGCTTCATCTAAGAAATCTAGTGCTCGGTCCTCTTCTTTATTTGTATTGCGACCAGGAATAATTGGTCGATACCAACCCCACCTAAAATACATAGAAGCATTTTGCGATTCAGGAGGAAGTCCATCTAGGTCAGCTTGACCTAGTCCTGGATCCGCTCCTAAACTGACATCTTCAACCGCCCCTTTTTGTTTAACCAACTCAGGCATTATTGTAGTTCTTGTGCCTGCTCTTGACTGGCCAGGCAATGCACCAGTTCTCTCCTTCAGGAATTTGGCAAAACTGTTCTCAATTCTTTCCCTGATCCCCAAAATACCTGAACCCATCTCAATGGGGTGTGTTGTTAGATTGGCAAGACTGAGTTGTCTCTCTGGCACGCCCTCCAAATAAGCCATGCTTTCTTTGTCAAGAGAAGCTTGCTTGAAGCGGCCAACTCGGGTTTCTGCCTCCTGTAATAAACCCTTTTTAACTTGGTAATCCTGGTTGTGCATGATCTCGTAAATCTAAACTGGCATTGCCGCCATTTGTTAGTCTAATCAATTCTCCATTGTTGTCTCTAACTTCGATCTCCACTACGCCAATTGAAAGATATTCTTGTGCGTTACTAGTGAACTCAGCAGGAAAACCAGTCGAGCTAAAATCGCTAAATGGACCGTCTCTATCGGCAGTTTGTCCATTGGCATCTATCTGATGAATCCAATATTGTTTTTCAACATGTTCTTCAGGCGGAAGCTGCAAATGCTGCTGATGTATTCTGGCAAAATCTGCATCTTGTGCTAATTTACTACTCAGGAAGCTTCGCATGATAAATTCCTTATTTCACATGTCGTGGTATCTTTACTGATTGTAACTCATTTTTTGTATAATTTCCTGCATCTTTAGGCATACGAATACCCCACATCTCAGAAGCGTGGGAAATTGCTGCCCTCAAAGCAGGAAAATATTTGCCTGAAGGACTATATGCCTTCTTCTTGGGATCTTTGGGCATTTTCTTTACTCCTGCGAAAAACGACTTGCCAAAACGTTCTGACATCGCAGGCCCCACAACTACATAATATGGATGGCCAGTGGTATGATCAAAACCTTCCCACCTAAAATAAGATCCAGGAAGATGTTTGTCAAAGTGTTTTTTGACATCAACAGATTTTTTGCCGTAATGCTCTTCCCACTTAATACCACGTTCTTTAATTCGCTTACGACCAGCTTCTTTTAAGTTCATTGGTTGAATGTTCCTGATTCTCTGGCGGATAATGTGTGTTCACCAGCAATAGCATACTCCTTGTCGGGTTTCAAAACATCACCTATATAAACACTGCCACGCTTTTCAATATATTTGTCGTACTCGCTGCGTAAATCAATGTATTTTCCATTGATAACTGTGTACAAATGAATGCCACCAGTTTTTATGTCGTCATTTGAAGATTTTTTGGGATTTAAAGCTGCTTGCAAATAAGTATTCACAGTAGACTTGACCTCCTGTGGAGCATCTTCAATAGACTTGTCATTGAAACGCAATACTGTCCAGCCTCTAGTGGCCAACATGTAATCACGCTCTTTATCATCCTCAATTTGATCAGGACTACTATGCCAGATTTCTCCGTCAGTCTCTACACCTATCTTGAAATTTGGGAAAGCAAAGTCCAAAGTATAAGGCTTACCACCTTTGGGGTTTTGAACAGGAAACTGCATACGAATACTATGCTTTTGAATACCTAAAACATCAGATACCTCTTCTAGCATTACTGCCATCTTCTGTTCTATACTTGTCAGCATAACTGGCTGAGTCTGTTGCTGCATCTGCTCGTCGTCTTGTTTATCAGAAGATTTGCCCTTCTTCATTACTTTACCGCCAGAGGCCATCGGACCCATGCCAGGCGCTCCCATAGGTGCCATACCACTTCCGTCCATAGGTCCACCCATGCCCATTCCTCCGCCCATGCCCATATCTCCACCCATAGGCATTCCTTCAGCGCCAGGCATGCCGCCACCCATGCCGCCCATACCTCCACCAGGTTGTCCCATCATTGCCCCAGCAGCGCCTCCCTGCATTTGCTCATAACGCATTCTCTTTACTTCTTGATCATAATTGAAACCGGCTTCTTCAAGAAGTGTTTGTGTAGAAATCGCCTGCTTATCATGTAGCTGATTGAGAAATTGATAATGCTGAGTCTTATCCTTTAGATTCAAATCTTCCCATTTGATTGTTGGATGGAGATAAATAGTATCGCCAACGTCTTCGCTTTCCTCTTCATCAATGAAGCCCTGCATCTCGGCAATAGGTAAGAATATCCTCTCATAACACCACTCTGCTAACGATGTTCGCCAAGAATCAAGACGCCTGATCAGAGTCTCTACGCCTACCTGAGCAGAACTATAACCAGCCATCTCTCCATTAAGCAAAGACTGATTCAGCATGAAGCCATCTAGAATTTCTTTGCCAATATGCTCCATTTCTTGGGTGACCTGAAGAATCTTGCCAGAAGCCCCATACCACTCATATTCAAAATTATGGTGAGTCACAATGGTTAGATTAGGATCATTGGCCGTAGCTGCAAGCTGCTGCTGAATATCAGCAATATCTGCCGATGTAGCAGGACGCTGATCGCTTCCAATCTTGACAACTCGCACCGGCAAAATCAATCGCTCGGCAACAATCCAATTAGCAGTCATGATTTTTGTCTTGTATGCTAAAGTTGTAAACAACCGCCTAATCAATGAAGTTCCATATGTGCCATATGGAACAGACATATGCTTGATATGAGAAACTGTTCTATTTGATAAAGGTATTGGCTGTCTTGCCAAAACCAACTTCTTGACTGCTTCTGGAATCCTATCATAAACAACCTTTGGCTGCTTATAGAACACAATACGCTGAAGCTCTTCATCTGGAACCATAACGATTGCTGGCTCATCGGCCAATACGGTTGTTTGGACCTCTATCCAATCTGGATTCAAAATAATGATCCTATTGAATAAACCGCCAGGATGATTACAAGTCTCACCTTCCTGATTAACAGCTGATCCGTGACACTCTTCACATAGTATGTCTGCATGTGGAAAAACATCACCCAACATATAGTATTCAGCAGATATGTCTTTGAATATCTCATTGAGCTTCAACTTCTTAACTACCTTATGTTCAAAGAACTTAAGAATACGACGGTTCTTGCATTCTAGCTTAAAGCCATTCATAGGAAAACGACTGTAAAAATCTATTGCTGCTCCAACTTTTGGTTCGTTTTCATAGAAAAAACGACACCATTGATATATCTCACGACGTTTTGACGCAATTTGCCAGTTCTGTGGTGTATGAAGTGGTGAAAACCACATAGGCTGCGTCATCATGTTACTGGTTCCGCCTGCCTGTCCTAATTTCACCCACGGGTCAGGTGCGTAAGCTATTGTACTGTTTGCATATTTGAAGTTTCCTACTGGCTCCTTGTCTCGGAGGGCATCCATATCGGCAGCCCACTTTTCTGCTTTTAACTTAGGTGTGAGATTTTGTGTGTATGGATTGCCCATTAAAAGCGGCTGATCAAAATCAGGGTCATCTGGTAAGAGAATATTTGACATTTATTATCGGTCCATTTCGAGATCTTTTACTGTACCGCATACATCGTGATCTACTTTCTGTATGAGTTTCATAAGAGTACCTATATCACCGTTGCACTCTTCGATTATACAGTGTTCTCCTTCGGAACAAGAATCAAGAAAGTCTTCAAGAGCCTCCCGAGGGTCTTCTCTATGAACAAATAAACGTAGCAAATTAGTGTGGGAATGAGCTGTTTTTACCCGATCAGATGAAGATGCATCAACCAAACCTATTCTTTTAGCACAAGGACGACAAAACGAAGAACCTCGAACTGAGTATTTTCCATGCAAATCTTTAACTCCGCCCATTGCAACAGGCTTGTTACAGAGATTGCAATTGAAGCCACTTAAACCTGATGGTAAATGCTTATTGATAAATTGATTTTCTATATCCCTTGCCTTATGGCCAATTTCACCTAATGGATTCTTCTCCACGCGATCACCGGCTTCCCAGGCATTCTGAATTGTTTGTAGTGGACCTCTGCGGTATTTAGGGTATCGCTGAGCTAACTTTTTTTTTTGGCAGACTTGAGGTTGAAGCCTGCCTTGCTTGATGTTTTTTCAGGCATTTCACCAGACTCGGTACAAGTCACACACCCCGTGGAATCCTCAGGAAATGTTTTAGACTCAAGTTTCTTAATATCATCATTTTCGACAACGGCAGCTTCTTTGAAAGCTTTCTTGCCTTGAGATAGAGGCCGCTTATCGTCTTCTCTGATTTTAGGATCTTTAGGCTCAAGCGGCCTGGCCTTTTGAGGCACTGCCAATTGTATGCCTCCAGTAGCAGATTTTTGTTGTTGCAAGTTGAACCCTCTTCGCGGAGAAGATACGCAGCCAGAACATACAGAAAATCTTCTTCCTTCAGTCTCTTCAGTTATAAGCTGCTTGGCAAGCACTCTCCTTTTGCAAGCACTGCAATGACCATAAGGACCTTCTGGAGAAAAACCGTTACCCATTTCTTCATATGTTCTAGGAGTTAGTGGTCCACCAGTAAAACTATGGTGTGTGGCAGTTAAGATCTTAGGATTGTTTTCTTGCTGATCTTTATTGGTATACTGAACAGTTTGATGACCACTGGCCGTTTCCCTTCTGTCTCTCTCTTTTTGGGACACTTCCACATTGTTTTGGTCAACATCATGGCACCATTCAAATGGCTTGCCTGTATTTGTGTCAGGGCGAAATCCACGCTTCTCACCTTCTTTGTTTCTCATGTCTTGCATGCGAGATTCGAGACTGCCCCAAGCTGCTGGTCTAGGTTTGCGTGTTTCACCAGGTTTGAGTCTCATCTTATTTTCTTCTGGAACATTATGGTTTACTTCAAATCGCTTTTCAATATAGCCGCCTGTAATGTTTCCATCAGCATCCACATATTCACGAGACTGCTTATCCATGACATGCGCTCTCCACAGTGCTTCACCACAAACGGTTTTATTGTCATCGATAACAATTCCGTCTAGACAGTGATGGCGACATATATATTCTGAGACCACATCGCTAGAGCCTGGTTGCCCACCACCCCTGCCGCGTAGTTTAGGACAAATTCGCTTTTCAGTTGGACCATAGAGCAGATACTCCTCGCCACCTCGTTGCCCAGAAGTCTTGACCATGATGTTTTGATTATTCAGAACATGATCAAACAGATTGAATTTTATTATGCCCTTGGGATTCTTTTCGCTCATTACTGGCTCCATAGGTTGTTCCATAGTATCTGTTGCTTTCAAGTTCATTGGAAGTAAGTCCCAAATTCTCCCGAATATATAATTCGCTCTTGCCTGTTCATCATCATTCAACTGCCAAAGCGATTCAACTGCACTATTAACTTCCTCTTCTTGAATTTCTCCACGTACTGCACTCAGTAATTCATTTGCTGCATGCATATACGATTCATAATCATTTGTGACCATGCGATCCATAAACTTTGCTGCTAGATCGCCTGCATTCACAACAGGAAAATTACTTGGTTCAGGCATTTGAGCTACTTTAACCTTTTTGAGGTTAAAATTAGCCACTTGCAATTGCTGAGACGGATCAGTTTGCTCTCGTGCCTGAGTTAGCAATCTTCTAATTTTTCCACCGAGCGGCCCACCTAAAACATTGGCCTCAATATCTCTGTCAATTTTCGGTGCTAACGCTGCCAATGCATCATTCGCTTGTATTTCATCAGCAACTTGAAAGTATCTACTTTGGTTAGCAACGCTGTCTCCTGCCAATTCCTGAATCAGTTGCTGCCAAACTATTGGTCCATGTTGACCCTGCCCTTTCAGAAAAGAATGGACAGCCATCAAAGTTTTATCATCAACTAGATGTTCCGCTTTGTCTTGCAAGTTTCGGTCAGTGAGATTTTTTGGATCAAAATCTTCTCCTTCACCTTGACCCTGCCCTCTGCCGCTTGCCAGTTGCCTGTCTGCTTCTCCTCCAAGTTGTTGTTCTATTCCTCCAAGCTCTCCTGCACTCCACATGTCTGAAATGGCGCTGTCGGGAGGATTCTGTGACTTTTTAGATAAATTGAACACATCATTACCTCTTAGCCTGCAAGCCCATCAAACAACCGATCTATATCTGATCTAACTTTCTTAGCCGGTTCTAATTTATTCCACTCCGCTTTTGCTTCAGCCTTTTTATTGTGGCGTTGCTCTGTATCGATGCCTATAGTCTCTCCAAGTGTCTTTTGCGGGATATTGCCAAAATCATGGTCATCACTGAAAATAGACATTGAATTCTCAGGAAGTTTCTGATTAACGACTTCACCAGCCAGATGTGCAGGAGAAGTCCCGGCATTGCTCACGCCCTTGTGAAGCTGGTTAGGATCAGAGTGCTTATCTTGCATTGCCTGCCAGAATGCCTGTTTTTGGTCTAACTTAAACTGCTTTTTTTCTTCTTGGCTTGCCCTGATCTTCTCATCTCCAGTTGGTATTTGAGCCAATCTTTGCAATGCTCCTGAATCCCAAATGCTATTGGGGTTTCTCATCATGCCCATGTACCCACCAGTTTTGCTATCTGTTATACCTTCATCTGGATCGCATGTGGCAGAATGTATTCTGTGGCTGGCAAGCTGATCGATCAATTCGCTGCCTCCACCTAGCTTGGTTGTGCCGGATGGCTCTGCAATATCACGTTGTAATTCACTACAGTATTTTCGAGCCGCTCGTTCGATATTCTTTCCTCGGAAACCACGATTCTTAACTTCTGCTGCAAACTTGGATAGATCGTTCATATTTACAGCAATTTTGGATTTGTCTGCTGCAAATTGCAATTCTTTAGCAATCATATCCAGCTCATCTTCCCTAATGGACTCAAGTGTATGTTGTGTGGTAGTTGTAAACACATCCCAAGGATTGATCGGTGTGGGATTGTTAGCAGCTTCTGATGCTCGTTTCTTGACAATAACATCGCCACCTAGTCCATTGAGCAAACTTTCAAAAACCTCGTTCTTATATGAATGACCTGATAATCTCATTTTGATCGTTCCTTTTCTTAATTTAGTCCTACGCCGCCACCGCCACCAACGCCACCACTCATCGGTTGCCCTAAAGCAGGATTGCCAGGAGCCATAACCTTTTGTTGCACAGTGCTAACGTCTGGCTGTATTGGCTCAATAACGAATGTCCATTGCCCATTGCCTTGCTGATATTTTTGATTAACCAAAATGTACTTACGCTTGAGGTGAGGGCTTCCACCTACAAATTCAGTCAGCTCACTAGCAATACGTCCAAAATCCTCATGAGGCTTTGGATCAGAAGCTAGATCGCCTTCTTCCATGGCTGGATCTGCCATAGGATCTGCCATAGGATCTGCCATAGCTGGGTCTGCGGCTGGATTCTGTTGTCCCGAATCTACACCAGGAATAGCATCTCTATCAGCGTTCATCCTAGATTTACTGTCGTTCATGACGCCTTGTAATTCTGAACCAGGCCGCTTCAATTCTTCAGCAGGCATACCTCTATTGCCTAATTCTTTGCCAGGAAGCAAAGCCTCTTTCATCAGAGCATCAAAGATACTATGATGTTTAGTCAAGCCTTGATTAACCTGTTCTTTACGTTTGCCAGCGGGTATAATCACAATCTACTCCTTAGCGGTCTGCAACCATTTCATCTACGTATTCACGTGGATACATGGTCAACCAGAAGTTAGTAAACCACTTCTTTTCTTCCGATGTCAAATTGGCATAAGTCAATCCAACCATAGCTTCACAATATGAAAGCGGAGATGCTCCAACAAGATTGCTCTTATTGGAAGTCAGTGTCGCCAAAGTATGAAGCTTTTCATTGCGATTCATCTCTGCAATTTTCTTAAAACCAGCTCTAGAGGAAGCATCCTTCTTCTTGCCAGTTGCAGTTTCTTTCTTGTTATCACCTTTTACCTTGCCAGGATCGGTCGATTCACCTTTTTGATAGTTAGGATCGTTGTTGATAAGAATCTTTGGTTCTGGATTCTCATCATCTCCTGGGCCAGCTTCAGTATGGTCTTCTGTGACCTTACCAGCGTCATCGCACTCGCCCATGTCCTTGCCGCAGTCGGCTTCAACAACATTTTGCTCGCCAGCCGCATCTTTTTCTTTCTTTTCTCCCTTGCCTTCAACCTGATCAGGCTTGCCATCTACTGATTCGCCTTCTTGGTATGAGTGTGCTCCCTCTTCGTTATCGTTATTGATAACTTGGCCGCGACATGCGCCTCTTGGGTCGCCATCTTCACATTCTGGCTTGGCTTCGGAAGCAGTTTTTGAATCTGCTCCTGCTTCTTTGAGGAGTTTCTGCACCCACTCCTCAAAAGTAGGTCCACCACCCGCTGGATTAGGTATTCTATTACTGAAGAAGTTCATGTTTATCTCCTTTAAAACAAACGTTGTCAATAGTACACCTTTGCCGATATACTATTGTGTCCTCCTAAGTTCTACTATTTATTAGACAATTCCGCAGATTTTCCTTCTTCTCTTACTAGAGCACCAAACTCAGGGAAATCAGGCAATTCTGCTAATTCGTTACTGTTTTCCTCAATATACTTATCGATGAT